>OLNE01002039.1_pt1 | contig 13291 bp, 8 predicted proteins | sample 1672431 | NCBI WGS metagenome assembly OLNE01 (sample SAMEA3136685, study PRJEB25190) | human gut metagenome | reverse complement strand
GACTGATGAGGTTTGGCGACTCTGGCGCCTACTGCCTTGGCGCAGTCCATACTGGAGCCTCCGCCGAAGCCTATAATGGCCTGACAGTTATTTTCATGATAAAGTTCAAGTGCCTCAGCCACATTCACAGTGGTAGGATTTGCTACTGTTTTGTCATAAAGAATATAGGGAATGCTGCTGTCTGTCAACACTTTTTCAAGGCGGTCTGTAAGACCAAGCTTATGGATTCCTGCATCTGTAATAATCAGCACATTTTCACATTTTTTCTTTTTCAGCACATCAGGAACAGCTTTCAGACTGCTGATGATCTCAGGATTTCGGTATGGCAGGAATGGAAGGGCAAATTTGAATACATTCTGAAAAATCCGACAGTATATTTTTTTTAAGGGATTCATATGGAAGTTCTCACTTTCTGTTGATAAACGCTCTAAAATATAACGTTGCATCAACCGGTTCTATTGTGTAATTGTTTAGTACCTTCACAGCTACATGCTTTGTGGAATACTTACTTTATTGTACTTTTTTTATCACGTATGAATTATATCATGTTATCAAATATTGTAAAGATAAAACAATTTTATTATAAAACAAATTTTGGCGTTCATAGCATAACACGCTCTGGTGATTTATTGAAAATAATGAAATAAACACCTGTGTCTCGACTGGCGCCTTCTGTTGTGATATACTAAAACAAGAGATTTTTACAACAGGAGGCGTTTTCGTGGGTGAACAGTCAGAGAAAATAAAGAAAAATATTTGTATGGGGCTGCTGGCTCATGTAGATGCAGGAAAAACTACATTGTCAGAAGCACTTTTATATTTAAGCGGCAAGATACGAAAGCTTGGAAGAGTGGATCACAAGGATGCATATCTGGATACCTCTCCCCTTGAGCGCGAGCGGGGAATCACGATTTTTTCCAAGCAGGCAGTGCTGGAATTCCCGGAAACAAGAGTTACCATTCTGGATACGCCTGGGCATGTGGATTTTTCTGCAGAGATGGAACGTACCTTGCAGGTTCTGGACTATGCAGTGCTTTTGATTAACGGTGCAGATGGTGTGCAGGGACATACGGTGACTTTATGGAAATTGCTTGAGCGGTACCAGATCCCCACATTTATTTTTGTGAACAAAATGGATCAGGATGGAACGGATCACGATGCTCTTTTGACCGAATTGAAAAAAAGGCTGAATGAGAACTGCATGGATTTTTCAGAAAATGAAAATGCTGATGGAGATTTGGAACCGGAATTACCGGCTGGTGAAAAAGAACAGCAGAATTTGATGGAAAATAAATTTTCTGAAGAATTTCTGGAGAGTCTTGCTATGTGTGACGAGAAACTGCTGGAAAAATATCTGGAAACAGGAGAAGTATCCAGGAGAGAGATTACCGGTCTGATCGCAGATCGAAAGGTTTTTCCATGCTATTTTGGTTCTGCACTGAGAATGGAAGGAGTAGAGAAGCTGATCCGCGGACTGGACAGGTACACCAGATGGCCGGTATATCCTGAGGCTTTTGGTGCGAAGGTTTATAAGATCGCCAGAGACGATCAGGGAAACCGTCTTTCCTATATGAAGATTACAGGCGGGACACTGAAAGTAAAAGAACTTCTTATTACCAGCAAGGGAAATGTGGCAGCAGGAGAGGAAGTATGGGAGGAAAAGGCTGACCAGATCCGGATTTACTCTGGCGCCAGATTTGAATTGGTGAAAGAAGTGCCCGCGGGAACCGTGTGCGCAGTGACAGGTCTTTCCCATACTTTTCCAGGACAGGGACTTGGCGTGACAGAGAATTCCAATATGCCAGTACTGGAGCCGGTACTGAACTATCAGATCATTTTGCCGGAAGGCTGCGATGTGCATCAGATGCTGAAGAAGCTGAGAGAACTGGAAGAGGAAGATCCTCAGCTTCATATTGTGTGGGACGAGCAGCTGGGAGAAATCCACGCCATGCTCATGGGAGATGTGCAGATCGAGATCCTGAAAAGGCTGATCTGGGAGCGGTTCCATGTGGCTGTGGATTTTGGAACGGGAAATATTGTATATAAAGAAACCATTGCGGCACCTGTGGAAGGTGTGGGACATTTTGAGCCTTTGCGCCATTATGCGGAAGTTCACCTTCTTCTGGAACCAGGGGAGCAAGGAAGCGGAATGCAGTTTTTTACCGCCTGCAGTGAGGATGTGCTGGACCGGAACTGGCAGAGACTGATCCTCACTCATCTGGAAGAAAAGGAACACAGAGGAGTGCTGACTGGTGCACCGATCACAGATATGCAGATTACTCTGCTTACCGGACGGGCCCACCAGAAACACACAGAAGGCGGAGATTTCCGTCAGGCTACTTATCGGGCTATCCGTCAGGGGCTTAAGAAAGCACAGAATGTTCTGCTGGAGCCTTACTATGAATTTCGGCTGGAAGTGCCGGTGGAGGTTGTTGGCCGTGCAATGAATGATATCCAGAAAATGCAGGGAACTCTTCTTCCTATGGAGACAGAGGAAAATACCGCTATTTTGAAGGGAAAAGCGCCTGTTTCGACTATGCGCGATTACCAGAAAGAAGTAGTTTCTTATACAAGGGGAATGGGAAGACTGTTCTGCAGTTTAAAAGGATATGAGCCTTGTAAAAATCAAGATGAGATCGTGGAACAGATCGGCTACGATTCTGAGCGGGATCTAGATAATCCTACCGGGTCTGTATTTTGTGCCCATGGAGCCGGATTTGTGGTGCCATGGTATGAAGTGGAAGAGTATATGCACCTGGATACTGGGATTATGGCAGAGTTTGAGGATGATCTCAGCGAGGAAGACTGGGAGGATGCTGCGTCAGGCTCTGGAAATCCTGCAAGTGGAGACGATACTGCTCAAAGTGCCAGAAATTCAGCACGCAGTGGAGCTGGTAGTACAGGAACTGCCAGAAATACATCTGGAAGTGGAAGTCATGCGGGAAGTGGTTACCAGCCGCCGGAATCTGCCTACCGTGGAAGCTATGAGGATGACAAAGAACTTCAGGCCATTTTTGAGCGTACCTTTGGTCCGGTGAAAAGAGACCGCGTGTCTTCTTATAAAAAAGTGGTAAGTGCCCTATCTTATTCTGGCAGCAGTTCTTCTGCAAAAAAAGACCAGGAAGAATACCTTCTTGTGGATGGTTATAACATTATTTTTGCCTGGCCGGAGCTGAAAGAACTGGCAGATGCGGATGTCCGTGCAGCACAGACGAAGCTGATGGATATTTTAAGTAATTATCAGGGATATAAGAAATGTACTTTGATTCTTGTATTTGATGCTTACAAGGTGGAGGGACACCAGGAGGAAGTGCTTACTTATCACAATATTCATGTGGTTTACACAAAAGAAGCGGAGACTGCCGATCAATATATTGAAAAAACAGTCCACAAAATCGGCAGACAGCATCAGGTAACGGTTGCTACTTCAGACGGACTGGAACAGATTATCATTATGGGTCAGGGCGCCAACCGTATTTCCGCAAGAGGTCTGAAAGAAGAAATCGAAGAGACCAGAAAGCAGCTCCGCCAGGAATGGCATCAGCACCGCCAGTCCAGTCATACCTATCTTTTTGATCATGCAGATGCTGAGACTGCGAAGCTGATGGAAGAAGTCCGACTGGGGAAAAAGAAATTATAGGGTTTCTGTTCATGGAGTGAACAATAGCATTATTGGAATTAATGTTTTCCATTGGCAATTTGACAAACTCTTTGCCATCTGTTAAGGTGGTGTGCAAAGTGGTGTTGCAGCTATAAAGGAGATGTATAAAAATGAGAGAGAAGCTCACCAAAAAAGACGTAGAGAAAATTGAACAGGAGATTGAGCACCGTAAGCTTGTTGTCCGCAAAGAGGCAATTGAGGCAGTAAAGGAAGCACGTGCCCAGGGCGATTTAAGTGAGAATTTTGAATACTACGCTGCCAAGCGTCATAAGAACCAGAACGAGAGTCGCATCCGCTATCTGGAGAATATGTTAAAAACAGCAACCATCGTTTCTGATAAATCCTGCAGTGACGAGGTTGGAATGGATGACATTGTAGAAGTTTATTTTGAGGAAGATGACGAGGTTGAGAAATATAAGCTTGTTACTTCCATCCGGGGAAATTCCATGGAGAACAGAATCAGTATTGACTCTCCGATTGGCATGGCACTGAAAGGTCATAAGATTGGCGACAGAGTGGAAGTAAAGGTAAATGATAGTTACAGTTATTTTCTGGAAATCCGCTCCATCGATAAAACCCATTCAGAGGAAGAGGAAATCCGAGGATTTTAAAGGTATCAGAGTCTTTTTCAGACAAGTCAATATGGCAGTTACTTAATATTCGATGGAATAGATTGCTTCAGCCTGTTGTTCCGCGAAGCATGTAACAGTGAAGGTACTGAATCATTACACGTATTATATAAAAATCCCTCATGAGATATGCAGCGATAATTGTAAAATTATTCTTCATGTTTCCTGGGGGATTTTTTTGAATGTAAAATTTGGAAAATACAGTAAAATCAATTATCAAACAAATATTTTACATTTTCAACAGCCTGGCTTTACATTTTTCCTGTATAAGAAAATCCAAGATTGTAAAGTATTTTACATATATTTAACATTCTTCTCACCCGAAACTTTACATAGCCCACTTATATTGGTTTTGTAAACAAAAGAAATTAAGAACCCAATAAACTTTTAAAAGGATAAAAAAAGGATAAAAAAAGGAGAGGAAACGTAATGGATTTTTTTAGCATTCTGACATTGGTCGGCGGACTGGCGATGTTCCTTTATGGAATGCAGGTAATGGGAGACGGTCTGGAAAAGCTTTCCGGCGGTAAACTGGAAAAGATTCTGGAAAACCTTTCATCTAACCGTGTGAAAGCAGTTTTGGTTGGTGCAGCAGTTACTGCAATCATTCAGTCTTCATCGGCAACCACAGTTATGGTAGTCGGCTTCGTAAACTCGGGAATCATGCATCTGTCCCAGGCTGTTGGCTTTATTATGGGCGCAAATATCGGTACTACTGTTACCGCATGGATTCTCAGCCTGGCAGGAATTGAAAGCTCCAATTTCTTTGTAAGACTTTTGAACCCAAACTCATTTTCACCGATTCTGGCATTGATCGGAGTTGTTTTTATTGTCTTCCTTCATGATGAAAAGAAGAAAGATATTGGAAACATTCTGGTTGGTTTCGCAGTGCTGATGTTCGGTATGAATACCATGAGCGGTGCCGTAAAACCTCTGGCAGAGGTACCGGAATTTACAAACATCCTTCTGAAGTTTTCCAACCCTGTTTTAGGTGTGCTGGCCGGTGCACTTCTGACTGCTGTTATTCAGTCTTCATCAGCTTCTGTTGGTATTCTCCAGGCGCTTTGTGTAACTGGTGCAGTCCGTTACGGAGCAGCGCTTCCGATTATCATGGGACAGAATATTGGAACCTGTATTACAGCAATGCTTTCTTCAATCGGTGCTACTAAGAATGCAAAACGTGCAGCAATCGTTCATCTGTACTTCAATATTGTAGGAACTGTTACATTTATGGTTGTATTCTATGTGCTGAATGGATTTTTACATTTCTCTTTCATTGAAGAAGTGGCAGGTCCTGCCGGCATCGCAGTGATCCACAGTGCCTTTAACATCATTGCAACACTTGTACTTCTTCCATTTGGAGATATGCTTGTAAAAATGGCATGTGCAACTGTCCGTGATACAAAAGAGGAGAAAGTTATTTCCGCAGAAGATCAGGAGTTTATGATCCTGGAATCCCGTTTTCTTAGTAATCCTGGTATTGCTATTGAGCAGAGCAAAACAGCTGCCAGGAAAATGGCAGAGCAGTCCAAAACCGCTTTGAACATTTCTTTTGGTTTGCTGGATGATTTCCAGGAGGAGACAGCTTTCCGTGTGGAAAAGATTGAAGCAAAGGTTGACCGCTATGAGGACGAACTGGGAACCTATCTGATCAAGTTGAATCAGAAAGATCTTTCTCTGGAAGACAGCCACAGCTTGTCCATTATGCTTCACTGTATCGGAGATTTTGAGCGTATTTCCGACCACGCACTTAGCATTATGAAATCTGCAAAGGAAATTTCAGAAAAAAATGCCCGCTTTTCAGACAAGGCAGTGCAGGAACTTCACATTATGGAAAAAGCCGTGTCGGATATTGTGGAAAAAGCGTATAGCGTTTTTGCAAACCAGGACATGAGAGCAGCCGAAGAAATTGAGCCTCTGGAAGAAGTGATCGATGAGCTAAGCCGTGAGCTGAAAAGACGCCATGTAAATCGTCTTCGTGCCGGAGAATGTACAATAGAGATGGGATTTGTGCTTTCTGACATTACAACCAGCCTGGAGAGAATCGCAGATCATTGTTCCAATATCGGAGTCTGTGTGACTCAGGTGCATGAGGATCTTTATGATACCCACAGTCACCTTGACACTGTAAAAAATGCACCGGGAGAACATTTCCATCACGAACTGGAGGTTGCCCGTGTGAACTATATGCTTCCGTAACCGGGAGAGTAGATGTTGCCAGTTGCTGCTCTGGAAAAATTCCTGTGAGAATCATTTCCGGAGGCAGCGACTGGTAATATAATTTTTGCGGCGCGAAAACATGCGAATGCATGATTTCTGTGCATCGCGAAGCGTGTTACTGGTCAGGTCGTGAACGGTAACCTGTTTTCCTGCTTTTTACCGTGACTTTACAGTTGTGCACTTGTATAAGGGGAAAAAAGTACGTATACTAAGAAATAATGATGATTTACAGGTAATGTAAAAAATAGGTAAGACATGGGAGGAGAATACTAAAAAATGATTTTTTGTGTTGAAGATGATAACAACATCCGTGATCTTTTAGTATATACATTAGAGACGACCGGATTTCATGCAAGAGGGTTAGAAGACTCCCAGGAATTGTGGAAAGCCCTTGCAGAGGAGGAACCAGAGCTGATTCTTCTTGATATTATGCTTCCGGGAGAGGATGGATATTCCATTCTGGAAAAACTGAAAAAATCTTCCGGAACCAGAGATATTCCCATCATTATGGTAACTGCCAAGGAAGCAGAATTTGATAAGGTCCGTGCCCTGGAAGCCGGTGCAGACGATTATATTACCAAGCCCTTTGGAATGATGGAATTTATAGCCAGAGTGAAGGCGGTGCTCAGGCGCAGCAGCCGCCACGGAGATGACAGAGAGCTTAGCTGTGAGGAACTTCGTATTTTTCCAGGCCGTCATCAGGTGTATTGTGATGATCAGCCTGTGGAGCTTACCCGCAAGGAATTTGAACTTCTTCTGTATCTTATGGAAAACAGAGGAATCGTTATGACCCGTGACCAGATTTTGTGCCATATATGGGGATATGATTTTGACGGGGAGACCAGAACTGTGGATGTACATGTGCGAACCCTTCGGCAGAAGCTTGGGGATACCGGCAGACTAATCGAGACTGTCCGCGGCGTAGGTTACAGAATGGCAGACAAGGGAGGCAGTCAGGGATGAAAAAGAAAATCCTCAGTCATACCAGTGTGATGATCGTTCTCACGGTTATCCTTACCTTTATAGCCGCCAGCTTTGTGATGTATGATAAGTTTAACAGTACTATGAAAAAGAGCGTCCGAGATGAAGCTGAATATGTAAAAGTGGGGATTGAAGAAGTTGGAGAAGAGTATTTAAACGGAAATGTGGGAAAAACCACAGATACCCGTATTACGCTCACCGATTCAGAGGGAAACGTGCTCTATGATAATGAGGCAGAGGCTTCAAAGCTTCCAAACCACAGCAGCCGTCCGGAATTTATCCAGGCTATGGAAGATGGACAGGGAGAAATCGTCCGTTATTCGGAAACCTTGTCACACCAGACCTTTTATTATGCAGTGAAGCTGAGTGATGGCAGAATCCTCCGCCTGGCAAAAACAACAGACAGTGTGTTCCATACGTTGCTTAGCAGCTTTATCTGGCTGGGAATTTTGATGCTGTTGATCATTCTGGTAGAGATCGTTCTGGTGCAAAGGCAGACAAAGAGTCTGATCGAGCCGGTGAACAACCTGGATCTGGAGCATCCCCTTTCGAATGTATGCTACGAAGAACTCCGTCCTTTGCTGATGCGGGTGGATCAGCAGAATAAGCAGATTGCAAGCCAGCTGGAGGAGTTGAAGAAGACAGAGGCTGTGAGAAGGGAATTCTCTGCAAATGTTTCCCATGAATTAAAGACACCTCTGATGTCCATTTCCGGTTATGCGGAGCTTATGATGAACGGCATGGTTCCGGCAGATCATATACGGGAATTTTCCGGAAGGATCTACCATGAATCAATAAGACTTTCCAATCTGGTAGCGGATATCATCCAGCTTTCCAGACTGGATGAAAGCAACAGTGAGGTTCCTTTTGAAGAGGTGGATCTTTATGAGCTTGCGGAAGACGTAAGAAATAATCTCAGACATCCTGCCGGAAAGAAAAATATTTTCCTTGAGCTTGCCGGAAGTGCAGAGAAGATCAAGGGTGTCCGCCATGTACTCTATGAGATGCTTTTTAATATTGCAGACAATGCAGTTCGCTATACAGAACAGAATGGTCATGTGCGGATCATGGTAGGCAACCGGAAAGGGCATCCGTTCTACTGTGTGGCAGATGACGGGATCGGAATCCCGAAAAGTGAACAGGGAAGGATCTTTGAGCGCTTTTACCGGGTAGACAAAAGCCATTCCAGACAGACCGGCGGAACAGGTCTGGGGCTTTCCATTGTGAAGCATGGAGCAACGCTTCATCATGCACAGATCAACGTGGAAAGTGAACAGGGAGTTGGAACCAGGATGGAGATCGTTTTCCCGGAGAATACTTCTGACCGAAAATAAACTGAAAATAATCAGTAGGATTTCACGGTGAAGTGTAGTATAATAAAAAAAGGTTCAAAGGCCGGTCGGATGAGAATCTGACCGGCTTAAACTATGTATGGGAAAAAATCCCTGTATTTCTAAAAATCAGGAGGAACAAGATTATGAAAGAGCCGGTTCTGGTAGTAATGGCAGCAGGAATGGGAAGCCGTTACGGCGGATTAAAACAGATTGATCCGGTTGACCCGTACGGAAATATGATTATCGACTTTTCCATTTATGATGCAAAACAGGCAGGCTTTGAGAAAGTCATCTTTATCATCAAAAAAGCCATCGACGAGGCATTCCGCGAGGGCATCGGCAAGCGAATTGAGAAATACATGGATGTAGAGTATGTTTACCAGGAACTCGACGTTCTCCCGAAAGGCTACGAAGTGCCGGAAGGCCGCGTCAAACCGTGGGGAACCGGTCATGCGATTCTCTGTGCGGCAGAAGCCATCGACGGCGCACCGTTCGCCGTCATCAATTCCGATGATTATTATGGAAGAACGGCATTCGAGGAGATCTACCGCCAGCTGACAACCGAGCAGGACGGCGCGACCTATCAGTACGCGATGGTTGCCTACGACCTGTACAAAACCCTGACCGACAATGGCCACGTAGCCCGCGGCATCTGCACCGCAGACGACCAGAACCACCTTGTCGGCATTCATGAGCGCACAAGAATCGAAAACCACGGCGGACAGGCCGAATACACCGAGGATGACGGCGCAACCTGGACCGGACTGCCGCAGGGAACCATCGTTTCCATGAACCTCTGGGGCTTCACACCGAGCATTCTGATCGAGCTGAAACGCCGCTTCCTGCCGTTCCTCGAGAATGTATACAAAACCAACCCGTTAAAAGGCGAATACTTCCTGCCGTTCGTTGTCGATGAACTGCTGCAGGAGAAAAAAGCGGAAGTCACCGTACTCCGCTCCTATGATAACTGGTACGGCGTAACGTACAAAGAAGACAAAGAAAATGTCATGGCAGCACTGCAGAAATTAAAAGACGAGGGCCGTTATCCGCAGAAACTGTGGGAAGAATAACAAACGAACGGTACTGGGAAATTTTCTCCATGAGTGCATCTTTCGCAATGAAAAGAAATCCTGTATAATGGATGGAAGGAAATGCAAGGAGAATACCAATGGATACCTTATATATTGTAATACCAGCCTATAATGAGTCGGAAAATATCAAAAGAACGATCGAGGAATGGTGTCCCGTCGTGGAGAAGCATAACGGCGGCGGTGCGTCCCGTCTTGTGATCATCAACGACGGAAGCCGCGACGATACGTATGAAATTGCTTCAGCAGAGTGCGAAACCCACCCGTTGCTCACCGTGCTGACGAAGCCAAACGGCGGCCACGGTTCCACCGTTCTGTACGGCTACCGCTATGCACTTGAAAACGGTGCGGACTATATCTTCCAGACCGATTCCGACGGTCAGACCGATCCGGAGGAGTTCGAAAAGTTCTGGCAGATCCGCGAGGGCTACGACGCCATTTTCGGAAACCGCACAAGCCGCGGCGACGGCTTTTCCCGCGCTGTCGTGGAAAAAGTGCTGTGCGCGGTGCTCTGGACCTATTTCCACGTATCCGTGCCGGATGCAAATGCCCCGTTCCGTCTGATGAAAACAGACTACGTGGCCGAGTATCTGCCGCTGATGCCGGAAAACTACAATCTGCCGAACGCACTGCTGACTGCCTTCGGAGCGTATTTTCACCGGAAAATCCGTTTCATCCCGATCAGCTTCAAGCCGCGTCAGGGAGGAACAAATTCCATCAACATCCGTAAAATTGTAAAAATCGGCCGTCAGGCGCTGCACGATTTCTGTGAGATTCAGAAAGCGGCTGCGAAAAAAAGAGGATAAAAAATAATATAAGAGAAGGAACGTATCCCATGTTTCATGAGATACGTTCCTTCTTTTTGTATGCTTATTTTTTATTATGGACCTTATTTTTAATAGAAGCGATGCGATCTTTTCTGATTCATGGAATCCTTTAGTGCCAGAAGTGATTCGATCAGGATCAGAAGCAGGATCACAGCGATCATGACTGCGAGGATCTGATTTGTTCGCTGATGGAACCAGGAGCCGATTCCTGTGTGTGCAGTCTGTGTATTCTCGGCCTGTGCGGCATTTTCAAGAGCTGCAGTTTCCGAAGTAATAATCTGTGCATCCGGGTCTGTTGTTCTGACAGATGGTACAATCTGCGTTGCGGCTGGAAGCTGGCTGGAAGAAGTAACAGCGGATGCGGTAACTTCCGGGTGGATGGTGGAAAGATCAACTTCTTCGTCTTCTGTAACAACTGCGCTGGCAATCGGTTCTGCTGCGATCGGTTCGGATGCAGGAACCTGTTCCGGTGCGGTTTTGGATGCAGGAGCTGCGGTTTCCGGAAGAATATTTTCCTGTGCCGGCTGTTCCGAAGCAGATGGCTGTACCACGGTCGGGGTTTCTGCCGGTGCGGATGGCTGTTCCGGAACGGATGGTTCTGGAGCGGCCGGTTCTTCCGGAACTTCCGGTGCAGATGGCTCTTCTGGAAGAGATGGCTCCGGGTCAGTTGCCGGTGTTTCCGGGATTGCGGTACAGTAAACAAGAGAAGTCATCGCCGCCGAAGAATCCGTAATCACAACGGAACCGCCATTGGAAACGGCCTGTCCATTAACATAGAAGGAAATCTGATCCATATCCAGTGTGTAGCCAGGTTCCGTAACCATCGATACGGAGAACGTTCCGTTTACTTCCTCGACCGGTTCGCTGTTCTGATACAGGACATAGGAACCATCATCGGAAAGATATGACATGGTGACCGGCGCATCCATTGTGGAATCCTGAAATGTCAGGGCAGCATCGGTAAAAGCAAGGGCCGCCTGATCGGTGTTCAGATAGAATTCCAGGTCCTGTGCATCGTAATGGGTGAAGTGAATGGTAATTTCACCGGCGTCTGTATTTTCTGCACTTGGAACTGTCTCGGCTGCTGCCGAATACGGAGCGGAAAAAAATAATCCGGCCGCCAGGAGGCCTGCCATTCCGAATCTCAGAATCAAATTTCCTGTGTGTTTTTTCGTTGTCTGTGTGCTGTGTAACATATGACATCCTCCTTTCACCTGATCGGTTTCTAATGTCGGTCTGTTTTATTTTCCTGCGGTAAGTTTCACGTATAAATTGAAAGAAAAATAATTGATAAAATATAAATTTTCTTTCTTTTTAAAGATTATACCATATGTAGAAAGAAATATCATGTAAAAATAAAAAGTTAAAAGAAAATTTGAAAATGCGTCAAAAGTGGAAAAGGTTTGTAATGCATGTCGAAAAATAGAAAAAGAACTGTCACAATTTCTTAAAAAATATTTGCGGAAAAAGAGGGCAGAAAGGGCAGAATGTGAAACAAAAGCAAAATAAAAAGAAGGAAACAAGACACGGAAAAGTATTCCAGGCAGGCCGCATGCAGAAGAAAAAGTGGGAATAAAAACCGATCCAATTCGTCAAAAAAGCGGAAAAGTGGTGAAAAATTGTGGGTTCTATGAAAAAAACGATGGGAAAAGACAGGAATGTTGTCGAAATATTCTAGTTGACAAAAAGATGTAACACTGGTAGAATCGGTTTGTAACAAGATGTAACAAAAACGTAATAATTGTTCAGGAGGTAAGTATGACATTCAAAAAAAGTTATGTGCCGGGCATCCTGGGGAGCGTGCTCACACTGACTGTCATCATGGCTGCACCCGTAAAAGCAGAGACAAAGGAAGAAACCATTTTAAATAAAACAGACTGGAGCACAATGGCTGCAGCAAACGTAGAAGGATATGTCAACATCCGCAGCGAGGCAAACGCAGATTCCGAGATCGTCGGAGTTCTGATGCCGGGTTACGCAGTTGCGGTAACGGAGAAAGGAAACGAGTGGAGTAAGATTTCTTCGAATGGCGTAGAAGGCTACATAAAGAATGAATATCTGGTATTTGGGGAAGAGGCAAAAGCACATTACCGCAATATGTGCGGTATCACCGGAGTTGTTCAGGCGGACAGCCTTCGTGTCCGTGAGGCAGCATCCACAGATTCCGCGCAGGTTGGAACACTGACACAGAATGGTGAAGTCAGCATATTCGGCGAAGAGGCTGACTGGTATCAGATCCAGTACAGCGGAAGCAGCGCATACGTTCATGGAGACTATGTGACACTTTCAGAGGAGTTAAAAGGTGCTGTTTCCATGGAGGAATACCAGGCATCACAGGCCTGTGTGGCAAGCAGCGCAGCAGCAGCCTCCACAGCAGGCAGTGCATCGGTAATTTCCGCAGACAGCAATGATGTGGCAATGCTTGCAGCACTGATCGAGTGCGAGGCAGGCGGCGAGAGCTACACAGGAATGGTGGCAGTCGGAGCGGTTGTAGTAAACCGTGTCAACAGCGGTTCCTTCCCGAACAGCATTTCCGGCGTTATTTATCAGA
>OLNE01002037.1_pt1 | contig 13312 bp, 10 predicted proteins | sample 1672431 | NCBI WGS metagenome assembly OLNE01 (sample SAMEA3136685, study PRJEB25190) | human gut metagenome | reverse complement strand
CCGCGGCCTGATGATGGCCTCCGTCATGGGCGTTCTGATGGGCCGCAAGCTGATGGAAAAGCACGGCTTTTGATTTGTAAACACATACTTGGCAGCCGGCCTTTGGGCCGGCTGTTTTGGCACCCCTGCAGTTTTGCCGGGGTGCTAAATTTTTTACAAAATCTACCGTCTCTCCTGGATTGTATTTTCTTTGACAAAATGATACACTATTCTTAATTAGTATCCCCTTAAAAGACCCTATCCGGGAGAGGGCTTTAAAGTCCAGTCATACATAAACGACTATACACATTTTTATATATAGACAAAGAGAGGGCATCATCGTGGCAGACGAACGCAAAGTATACCGCAGCCCGGCGCGTGCGCAAAGGGCTGTTTCCGGGGCTGGGCCGGCCCGGCAGCAGGGTGGGGCAGGTGTGCCGCCCCGTACACCCAAACAGCCGCCCAGAAAAAACAGCAAAAAGCGCCGCAGCCGGGCTGTTTTGGGTCTCTGCGCCGCCTGTCTGGTGCTGGTCATTGTGCTGGCTGTGGTACTTACCCGCTGCTCGGCTGGTCCCACCGGGCCTGCCAAGGCAGACTTCGGCACCCCGGCGGCTGCCTGGCAGAAGAATGAACTGGGCTACTACTTTAATGAGAGCGGCGAGGCTATGCCTGCCGCCGTGCTGAAAGGCATTGATGTATCGAAATATCAGGGCGCGGTTGATTGGGAAAAGGCCAAGAGCAACGGCGTCGACTTCGCCATCATCCGCTGCGGTTTCGGCGGTGAGTGGGACGGCCAGGAGCAGGGATGGAACCAGGACGATCCCCAGTGGCGCCGCAACGCTGATGAGTGCACCCGTTTGGGCATCCCGTTCGGCGCGTACATCTACTCCTACGCTACCACCGAGGACGAAGCCCGCAGCGAGGCCGACCACGTTGCCCGCCTGCTGGGCCTGGTTGCCCCGCCGCAGGAGGGACTCGAGGACTACACCGCCGCGCCCTACCGGCTGTCCTACCCCGTCTACTACGACCTGGAGGACAAGAGCATCAGCGGCATCTTCCCGGACGAGATGGCCGCCATCACCAAAGCGTTTTTTGACCGCCTGACCGAGCTGGGCTACACCGGCAAACAGGGCATCTATGCCTCGCTGAACTGGGTGCGCGCCCGCTTCAGTGATGCGGCGTTCGACCCCTGGCGCGAGAATCTCTGGATCGCCCGCTTTGCGGACGAACTGGGCTACACCGGCACCTACGATATGTGGCAGTGCAGCTATTCCGAGCCTGGCGCGGACTACGGTGTCGAGAGCGAGACGGTGGATATTGATTTCGTCATGCGGCCGTTTGCTTTTGGCGAAATTTCCAGCTGCAACGGCAAAACGGCCACGCCGACGCTGCTCAACGACACCCGCCAGACGGAGCTGCATCTGGACGGCAAGGATGCCTATGCGAATCTGACCACCAACCAGCCGGACGAGGAAAATGGCGGGCAGAAAATTTTCTGGACCACCAGCGACAAGAGTGTGGCGACCGTGGATAAGCACGGCCTTGTGCGCGCCAAGGCTGACAGCGGTGAGTGTACCATCACCGCCACGCTGGCCGACGGCACCGAGAGCATCCAGTGCCTTGTGCGGGTGGGCGACATCACCGTGCCCATTTTTGCCACCGGCTCCCTGGCGGGCCAGCGGGCCAACGACAACGTCAGCCTGGCCGATGTGGCCGCGCTGAAAGCCAGCACGCCGGATTCGATCCTCGTGGACGCGGGCGGCAGCCTGCACGGCACCACCGTGGCCAGCATGACCGGCGGCATGGATATGCTCAGCAGCTTTTCCGCTGCCGGGTACGACCTGCAGGCCTTCGGGGCCGAGGACCTGGCCTACGGTATCTCCCGCCTGCGCAGCGACGCCAATATGGGAAGCGGTCCGTCGCTGGCTGCCAACCTGCGGGATTCTGACGGTGCAGCGATCTTCTACCGCTCTACCAGCTGGAACCGCAACCGCATCACCAACGGCATGAACTACGTAATCACCCGTGCGGGCTACCGCATCGGGTTCTTCTCGCTGGCCGATGCCGACACCGTCAACAACAAGATCAGCCTGGTCAACGAGGAAACGCCCTTTGCCAACGACCTGACCCAGACCGCCAGCGAACAGGTGGCTGCTTTGCAGGCCCAGGGCGTGGATGCCATCATCTGCATCGCCACCCCCGGCGTGGACATCGCCGCGCTGCAAACCACGCTGAAAGACCTGGGCGTGACCGCCATCGTGGACGGCAGCAGCAGCGCCAGCGGCCAGGATACTCTCTATCGCGCCGGTGCGGCGCTGGGACTGGACGGTGTGGCCCGCTTTGACCTGGTGTTCACCCAGGGCGGCGGTGTGGCCGTGCGCGGGGCCGACACTGTGACCGCCGATACGCTGCAGGCCAGCCGCTCCACCTGGGAGAGCCTGACCATCACGGCCGATGACACCCAGACCGGCGGCGATGCTGCCGACCCGGACAAGGACACCGAGGCTGTGGGCGGAAAGGATACCAGCACCCCCGCGGAGACGGTCGACGAAGCCCAGCAGCAGGGGGCCGAGGTCTACGCCTACGCCGCCGCCAAGCTGGCCGGGCTGGATGCCGACGACCAGAGCATCTACTACACGCCGCTGTTCACCTACGCGGCCAACCCGGACGCTGAAAAGACGATCAGCTTCGCCAACTATCTGGCGGCGCTGTATCAGGAGATCGCCGAGAACGACCGCGACCACTGGCCCGAGGGCTGGACCGGCAGCGAGTTCACGGCACTGGCAGGCAATGTGGGCGAGCCGGAGTACGGCGACATCAGCCGCGGCACGCTGCTGGACCTGCTGCCCAAGGCAGCCCGGGTGCAGCTGGTTTCGGTCAGCGCCGACACCGCCCGCACGCTGGCAGGCCTCGACGGTGTCTCCCGCACCTATCAGGAATCCCTGAGCGAGTACGAACCGGCAGGGGATACCGTGCTCATCGTTACCGACACCCAGACGTTGGCCGCCATCGGCACCGAAAATTACACGGTGCTGCGCGATTACGGCGATGTGTACTGGGATGTGCGCATGAACATCAACGATTTGACCGAGAACTTTACCACCGATTTCATCCTGCCCGAAGCCCCGCGATATGGCGTCGGACGGAATAACAAGTAAAAACGGCAGCGAGCCGTAAAATTTGATCGTAGAAGAATCTAAACGATTTTCTATGGGAGGCGTATTCTATGAAGCTTACCTTTTTAGGCGCTGACCGTGAGGTTACGGGCAGCTGTACCCAGCTGGAAGCTGCAGGACATCGTATCCTGATCGACTGCGGCATGGAGCAGGGCCGCGACGTGTATGAGAACGCCGACCTGCCCTGCGCGCCTGGCACCTATGAGGCACTGCTGCTGACCCATGCGCACATCGACCACTCGGGCCGCATCCCGTACCTGTACAAAAACGGCTACCGCGGCCCCATCTATACCACCGATGCGACCCGCGACCTCTGCGCCATCATGCTGGAGGATTCCGCCCACATTCAGGAGCAGGAGGCCGAGTGGAAAAACCGCAAGGCCATGCGCAGCGGTGCCGAGATGATCGAGCCGGACTACACCGTCGAGGACGCACAGAACGTCATGAAGCAGTTTGTGCCCTGCCCCTATGAGACGTGGCAGACGCTGTTCGACGGGCCAACCGGCAAAATCGAGATGCGCTTTACCGATGTGGGGCACCTGCTGGGCAGCGCGTCCGTCTCGCTGCGCATTGCGGAGCCGGGCCGCACGCCGGAGATCATCGTTTTCTCGGGCGACATCGGCAACACCCATCAGCCGCTCATCAAGGATCCGTCCAACCCGGGCCACGCGGATTACCTTGTCATGGAATCCACCTACGGGGACCGCAGCCACGGCCCGAAACCGGATTATATCGGCGATTTGAGCGCCGTACTGCAATCGACGTTCGACAAGGGCGGCAATGTTGTCATCCCCAGCTTTGCCGTGGGCCGCACGCAGGAGCTTTTGTATTTTATCCGTCAGATCAAGGCCGAGGGCCGTATCAAGGGCCACGAAAATTTCCCGGTCTTTGTGGACAGCCCGCTGGCGAGCAAATCCACCACGATCTTCCGGGAAAACTTTGCCGAGTGCTACGACGACGAAGCCCTCGCCCTGGTGCAGAGCGGCCAAAACCCCCTGCAGTTCCCGGGTCTGCACGTCAGCGAGACGAAAGAGGAATCCATGGCCATCAACGGCGACCCGACGCCCAAGGTCATCATCTCCGCCGCCGGCATGTGCGACGCGGGCCGCATCCGCCACCACTTAAAATATAACCTCTGGCGGCCCGAGTGTACAGTGCTGTTCGTCGGCTACCAAAGCCCCAGCACCTTAGGCAACGCGCTGGTCAACGGTGCGCAGGAGGTCAAGCTCTTTGGCGAGCCGGTGCAGGTCAGGGCCCGCATTGCGCAGCTGGGCGGGCTTTCGGGTCACGCCGACAAGGACGGGCTGGAAGCCTGGCTCCGCGCCTTTGACGAAAAGCCGAAGTTCGTCTTTGTCAACCACGGCGAGGACGCCGTCGCCGAGCACTGGGCCAACCATCTGAAGGAGGAGGGCTACGAGGCCGACGCCCCCTACAACGGCTCGATCTGGATCGCCGCCGAGGGCCGCGTCGCCTGCGCCGAGGTCGGCAACACCCAAAAGATCATCAAGACGAAATCCGCCGAGACCGTGCGCACCAGCGCGGCCTATGACCGGCTGGCCAACATGGGCCAGCGCCTGCTGGAGGTCATCCGCCACAACCGGGGCGGGGCCAACAAGGACCTTGCAAAATTTGCCAGCCAGATCGCTGCGCTGTGCGACAAATGGGATCGATAACATTGACAAAAGCAAAAGGAATATGGCAGACGCTGCCCGCACCCCTGCGCGGCGCGGCGACCCTGCTGGCAGTGCTGGCGCTGGCCGCGCTGCTGACCACGGTGCGGCACAATGCCAGCGCCTACCTGACCGGCGTGTGGGATACAGGCTCCCAGACGCTCGTCTATGGCCGCATCCACCAGATGGAGCAGGGGCAGCAAGCCCCCGGCGGCTTTCTGGGTGTCTACACCGACGATTGGAGCGACGACACGAACCGCGCACTGTTCCGGGACGACACTCCCACCGACGCGGCGGCGTTCCACCCCTACACCCACCAGTCGGGCTTGCAGGGCTGGCTGTTCGGCAGGGTCAACCGCCTGCTGCGGCACTGGCAGCCCGACGGTCTGGCGCGGGAGACCGCCCTCTACTGGCTGAACAGCACGCTGTTCTACGCGGCGGAGCTGCTTGTGGCGCTGGCCGTGTGGGAAGAATTCGGCCCGCTGGCGGCAGCATTCGGGTTTGCGTCGGTGCTGCTGGCCCCCTGGCTGCAGCGCGGCATGAAGGACCTGTACTGGTGCCTCTGGACCTGGCTGCTGCCGCTGCTGGCGGCGCTTTGGCTCTGCCATTGCACCCGCGTGCGCGGCAAAACGCCCCGCGGGTGCTGGCCGCTGGTGGCCGCCGCCTGCATGGTGCGCTGCATGTGCGGGTTTGAATTTATCACAACATTTTTGATCCTGTGTGAGATCCCGCTCTGCTACGCTGTCGCCAAGGCGTATTTTGTGCGGCGCGACCCGCACGGTGCGCTCGTCTGGCTGGGCCGCACCGTCGGGACGGGTGTCTCGGCGCTGGGCGGTGTGACTGCGGCGCTGGCGCTCTGGTTCGCACAGGAATGGCTCTGCTTCGGCAGCGCGGCGGACGCCTGGCAGAACATGACCCGGGCCGTCACGGACCGCGTCAGCCTGACGGACGGCGCGGTGCGGGACGTGAACGTGCCGCAGGTGCTCGCGCAGTATTTCCGTGAGAGTACGGAGCCGCTTTTGCAGCTCGGGCCCGTCAGCGTCACGGCATGGCAGCTGCTGCTGTTTGCGCTGCTGATCGGCGTAAAGGCGGCCGCGACGAACCAGTCGGAAAAGGCGTTTCGCTACTCAATGCCCGTCGAAGCGTTTCGTAAGGCCGCGATAATAACGTTCGTGAGCCTTTGCGTGGTTGTGACGGGCACGTATGCGCTTTCGGCGCTGGAGCCGGGGCTGGATATGCGCGACGCGCTGTTCGAGGTCGTAAGCGCGTTCGGCACGGTCGGACTGTCCACCGGGATCACGGGTGGGCTATCCACGAGCAGCAAGCTGCTTTCAATAGCAATAATGTTCATAGGGCGCATAGGGCCGCTCACCATAATCACGCTATGGTATTTTTCAAACGGCAAAAACGCCCGGTTCCCCTACGGAAATATCGCGATAGGCTGACAGGAGGACGCACATGTTTAGACGCAAGAAAAGTGACGCTATCACATACGGCATAGTCGGTTTGGGACGCTTCGGGTACGCGCTGGCCATGGAGCTGGCTGCGTTCGGCGCGGACATAATGGTAATGGACAGCGACGAGGACAAGGTGCGCGCGATGCGGGAATACACCGAAGACGCGTATGTGGTAAAGTCACATGACAAAAAGACGCTTTCGGAGACCGGCATACAAAATTGCGACATAGCGATTGTGTGCATGGGCGAAAAGATGGATACGTCCATACTGAACACGCTAACGCTGGTAAGTCTGGGCATACCAAAGGTAATCGCAAAGGCGTCCAGCGCGGAGCACGGCGAAATACTGGAGCGGCTGGGCGCTGAGGTAGTATATCCCGAGCGCGACATGGCGCTGAGGCTTGCGCACCGGCTGGAATCATCGAGCGTGCTGGACTTTGTGCAGTTGAGCGAAAAGGTCAACATATCCAAGATAATCGTGCCGGACAGCATCGTGGACAAAACGGTGCTGGCGGTCGATTTTCGCGGCAGGTTCGGCATAAACATAATTGCAATCGAGAACCACAGCGGCGTACAGCAGAAGATAAATCCCGGATACAAATTCCAAAAAGGCGACATACTGTACGTATCCGGCGACAAACCCAGTCTAAGCCATTTTATGGAATGGGCGAAAAAGGGCTGAACGTATAGCGCAGCACCCAGGGGCAGGCGCCTTATGGGCTGCGCTTTTTTGCGCGCGCATCAATTCCGACCGATGTAATGGGAATTTAATGTGTCTGCGCGCCGCAAACGGGTATAATTGTATTGACAGGAAACGCGGGGTATGCTAGAATCAAATGGTAATTCCGAGTTTTTTAGTAGGATATGGCGTGCCGAAATATATGCACCGATTGTCGCTCCTGCACTTTCATATTGAATCTTATACGACTGGAGATAGATATTATGGCAACTAGACATGTTTATCTGGATAATGCCGCTACTACCGGCGTTAGTGCGCCTGTTTTGGAGGCCATGCTGCCTTTTTTGAAGGAAGCTTATGGCAATCCTTCCAGCGTGCATAGCTGGGGACGCGAGGCGCGTAAGGCGCTTAATAATGCACGCCGTCAGGTGGCCGCAGCATTGGGTGCTCAGGAAAACGAGATATTCTTCACCGGCTGCGGTACTGAATCCGATAACTGGGCTATCCGCGGTACCGCTATGGCTAAACGCGACAAGGGTCGTCATATAATCACGTCCGCGATAGAGCATCATGCGGTGCTGCATACCTGTCAGGCATTGGAAAAGGAAGGCTGGGAAGTTACCTACCTGCCAGTTGATCGCGAGGGTTTCGTCTCCCCTTCCGACGTGGAAAAAGCTATCCGCCCTGATACCGTGCTGGTCAGCATAATGGCCGCCAATAACGAGATTGGTACGATTCAGCCTATCGACGAGATTGGCGCAATATGCCATGCGCATGGCGTGCTGTTCCATACCGACGCGGTGCAGGCCGTGGGTCATGTCGCGTTTGATCTGGACAAAAGTAACATAGACATGCTGTCGCTAAGCGGGCATAAGATTCACGCGCCCAAGGGCGTGGGCGCGCTGTACATACGCAAGGGCGTACATATCGATAACTTCATGCTGGGCGGCGCGCAGGAATCCCGCCATCGCGCCGGTACTGAAAACATGGCTTCGATAGTCGGTCTGGGCAAGGCGATCGAAATCGCGACTACAGATCTGGAACGCCGCGCGTCCGAGCTGGCCGCAAAGCGCGATCACATGATTGAGCGCATACTGACCGAGATTCCCGAAACAATGGTGAACGGCTCGCGCGACAAGCGTCTGCCCGGCAACGTGAATATATCGATACGTTATCTGGAAAGCGAATCGGTGCTGCTGAATCTCGATCTCAAGGGTATCGCGGCTTCCAGCGGCTCGGCGTGCACTTCTGGCTCGCTCGACCCGTCGCATGTGCTTATGGCGATAGGCATATCGCATGAATTGGCCAACGGTTCACTGCGCATGAGTCTGGACGAAAGCAACTCGCTTGATGATCTGGACTATGCCGTGGATACGCTCAAGGACATCGTTGCGCGTCTGCGCGAAATGTCGCCGCTGTATGCCGATGCTCAGCGCGGCGTGTATGTCGAAAACAGCGACGAATGCAATTTCTGCCATTGATAGCATAAATAAATCCCCCCGGAGCGTGTTTCGGGTGCAAGGGCGCGCAGGCTGATTTGCAAACCATGCACTATGGAATATGCTCAATTTGAAAGGAGCTTATTTTTAATGTATAACGATACGGTAATGGACTACTTCACCAATCCGCGCAACGTAGGCGAAATCGAGGATGCGAGCGGCGTAGGCACAGTGGGCAACGCCAAATGCGGCGACATAATGCGCATATTCATAAAGGTCGAGGACAATATCATAACCGACGTTAAGTTCAAGACGTTCGGCTGCGGCGCGGCAATCGCGACGTCCAGCCGCGCGACTGAGATGGTCAAGGGCAAGACGATTGAAGAAGCGCTGGCACTTACCAACAAGGACGTTACCGACTCTCTGGGCGGACTGCCAGCGGTCAAGCTGCACTGCTCCGTGCTGGCCGAGGAGGCGCTGCACGCAGCTATACAGGACTATTACGACAAGCACAACATAGACAAGCAGGTCGCGCCAGCCGAATAAGCGCGCCCGCACCATCCGGGAATGCCCATGCGGGCGTTCCCGGTAAGTTTATCGCAAAAGGAGGCTTGGCCATGCAGCGTCGTCCCTCGCTGACGGAGGGCAAGCTGATGATAATGCGCGTGCTCAAGTCAATGGAGCCGCTGGATGAGAATCAGCTCGCCGAATTCTTTGCCGAACCCGATCTTTTGACATTCTTTGAAATCAAGGTTGCGCTGGACGAGCTGCAAGGCTCCGAACTGATAGCGGGTCGAAAGCGCGGCAATTCTCAGCCCGACGCGTATATGCTGACGGCCAAGGGGCGCACTACGTACGATATGTTCGTGTACGATCTGCCGTTGCCGCTGCGCGACAAGGTGGACGCGCTGCTGCCCGAGTGGCGGCGCAGATTCCGGCGGCGCGAACAGGTACGCACGAAGTACTACCGCGCGGGCGAGGATGACTACTGCGCACAGCTTTCGATATTCGAGCACGGCGCGCCCGCGATGGAGCTGACGCTGCATCTGCCTGATTCCGACCAGGCACAGCAGGCGGTTCAGGCATTCGAGCGCAACGCCGAACGCATTTACAGCGACATTTGGCAGTCGTTATCGGCTAAGGCGGAAGAATAGCTTGGGCTTTTTAATGTGGCGAAGTTTTACAGGATTAAGCAACGCGCAAAGTCTCGGCTGATCGATAGCTGCCCTCTAGCGATTGTTACCTACATATAGAAAACTGGGATTTGATTTTTCGCGAAAGATTGTGGGATTTGTAAGAGCAGGCACAATCCCGATAGGCTGCGTTGAATGGATAAGCACTGATACATTATTCACTTGTGATTTGCTCCTTTAGTCTACTTGAAAACCTCAAAGAGACTTCATTCTTGCTTTTAAGTGCATACGCATTTCTTGGCGCGGTGGGCGTTCGGTTTTCGGACGCTTGCCGCGCTGTTTTGTCCTCCCCCCGCTTTCTGCCTGAAAGCAAAAATCGCGGCGGCCATTCAGTAATTGAACGGTCACCGCGATCTTTACTTATTCAACTGTGCGTTTGCGATTACTTGGCAAACTTACGGCGCAGGGTCACGCCAGCGCCCAGAGCAACCGCTGCCGAGATCAGCATCATCATGACCACCAGCTGATTATTATAATCGTCGCCGGTCTTTACGATGCCGTCGTTGTCAGCCCAAGTGTTGGTCACGCGGGCTGTCGTGTCTTCGGTCAGCTCACCGCTGCAATTCTTATAAGTGGTCTTGTAATCCTCGTCAGCGGTCTTCTGGCGTACCTTATAGGTGGTGCCTTCGGGCAGATTGTAGATGGTGACGCTGTCGTTGCCGGTCAAGGTAACGGTATCGCCGCTCTTAATCTTCTTGCCGTTGGACATCTTGTAGCTGCCGTCAGCGTCGAACTTTACGGTCAGTACGAATTTGGCGTCCTCGTCAGCCTTGTCGCCCTTTACCACGGTCTTGATCTTCAGATCATACTTGGTATCCTCGTCGGGATCGGAACCGGCGGTGTAGGTGTTGGTGTACTTAACGGTGGTGTCGGCGTTGGCCTTTACTTCAAAGTCGGCAGCGTCGGTCGTAAGCGTAACGCCGTCGCCCACCTTTACGGTAACGGTGCATCCCACGGAAGGAGTAGCCTGCTCGATGGTGTAAGCACCTACGGGCAGCTTGACCTCGGTGCTCTTGCCGCTTTCGACGGTAATCGCATCGCCCACAGGCTTGCCGTTCTGGGTTATGGTGTACTTGAAGCTCTTGTCGCCGGTAGAAGCCGCCTCGCCAGCCTTTTCAACCTTAACGGTCAGCGTGCCGTACTCGACAACGGGCGCCTCAGTGGGAGCGGCAGTCGGCTCGACGGTCGGCTCAGCGGTAGGCTCGACAGTGGGCGCAGCCGTGGGTTCCACGGTCGGCTCGGCAGTCGGAGCCGCAGTAGGCTCGGCCGCATAAGTGCGGGTAAAGGTTACATTGTAATCCTTGTCATTCTCGACGGCCAGTTCAAGGACGTTGCCGTCAACTGCGGCGTTGTCATTTACCTTAACGGTCGTAGTGGCCTTATCGTTCTCGATCTTCTGAAGCTCGATCTTGTAATCGCCATACACGCCGTCTATAACGGCGGTCTGACCGGCCTTCAGGTTGATGGGCTTATCTTCGCTAAGTGTGTAAACGGTATCGTCACCCTTAATAGTATAGCGCGTGGAGAAGCTTGCGTTCTTCATGGTGACGGCTACCTTAAATACAGCGTTCGAAGCACCATCAACTTCGTTAATAGTGATGGACAGCTTGCCAGTGATCGAATCGGCATATGCCATAGAAGTCATCGGCGCAAGGCACAGCAGAAGCGCCGTCATGATCGCCAGCACCTTGACAAATACGGCAGAGCCATGTAGTTTAGTAAACATACCCTTACCTCCCAGTATTGTCTTTCTTTTTTCCAAGGGTCTACACTTTTGACGCATTTAGCCATCGATTTGCTCCATCTTTTTTGGTAAAGAATGTGTAAAGTGATGAATCTTTCCTTTCTGCCCTTATATCTTCAACACGGCTGACGCGCGTCTTCTGTCTTCACATAAAAAACACCGGCCACGGCACAATGCCATGACCGGATGAAACGGCTACTATTATGTATCGCCTTAACGATCCTCGCGGTAGTAGTTCACGCCGCAGCTCTTGGGCTGCTGATGCTTGTGCGAAGGATGGATGGACGTCACGACCAGCACAACCGCAGTAGCGATAAACGGCAGCATCATGAATATCGCCTGAGGTATATTCGCAACCGAAGCCGGAGTATACAGGCGCAATACGCTCAACGCGCCGAACACCAGCGAACCGATTATTACGCGGTACGGACTCCAGCCCGCGAATATAACCAGCGCAACCGCAATCCAGCCCAGGCCGTTGATGCAGTTATACGTCCATAGGCCGTTGCAGGTAACGATGATGACGTATGCGCCGCCCAGCGCGCATATACCGCCGCCCAGCAGTATATGCACGTACTTATACAGCGTAACGTTTACGCCCATCGCGTCGGCGGCGGCGGGGTTCTCACCCACAGCGCGCAGCGAACGCCCCTGCGACGTATGGTTAATGTATATGCCCAGCACTATGCACAGCACAACGCCAAAGTACACGAACGAGTTGTAGCTGAACAGGAGCTTGCCGACGTAAGGCAGATTGCTCAGACCCGGAATGCTTACGGACTTAAACACGCTCATCACGCCCTCGCCCAGTGCGCCCGACGTGGTGTAGTTGCTGCCGAACAGGTTCGCAATGCCCGTGCCGAATATGGTCAGCGTAAGGCCGGTAACGTTTTGGTTGGCCTTAAACGACACAGTGAGTATCGCGTATATCAGCGAGCCCAGCACGCCCGCGCCAAATGCCGCCAGCAGCGCCAGCGCGATCGAGCGCCTCTCGCCGGCGCCTCCCATGGCCCCACCCCGTTTCCGAACAACCTGTCCTACGCTCAGGGTAGGGGCGCGCCGGACGCCCGGCGCCGGACGATGGGGCGCAGCCGTCCGCTACCGGACAGGTCGCGGAATCCGTCCCGGAACGGAGGGGCCATGGACCGCAGGAGCGCGAGGACCGAGCGGGCCGTCGAGGAGGCCTTCCTCCGCCTGCTGCGCGAGCGCGGCTATGCGCGCGTCACGGCGAGCGACGTCATCCGCGCCGCCGACGTCGGCCGCAGCACCTTCTACGCCCACTACGGCGGCAAGGAGGACGTGCTCCAGGCGGTGGTCGACTCCGTCTGCGCCCACGTGCTCGCACCCGCAGGGCCCGAGGGCTCCCACGACTTCAGCGCGCGCACCGACAGCGAGGCCGTCGTCGAGCACGTCCTCTGCCACCTGCGCGAGCGCGAGGGCGGCATCCGCGCGCTGCTGTTCGGCGAGGGCTCAGGGCTGCTCGCCCGCTGCCTGCGCGAAGAGTTCGCCCGCGCCTGCGAGGCCCGCCTTCCCGAGTGCCCCCAGGGCCCCGCCGCCTCGCTCGACCGCGCCTTCCTCGTCCGCTTCCTCTCGGGCAGCCTCGTCGACATGGCGCTGTGGTGGGCCGACGACGGCTTCGCCGAGGAGCCGGCGCGGATGGCCGGGCAGTACCTCCGCTGCGTCCGCCCGCTCTTCTCCGGGAGCGCGGAGGCGGAGGACGCCCATACTGGAGGCAGGGCGTCGTAAGGAGATGGTCCCATGAGCGTGCTCGCCGCCTACGCCGTCCCGCACCCGCCGCTCGCCGTGCCGGGCGTCGGCCGCGGTCGCGAGGAGGGAATCGCCGCCACGGTCGCGACCTTGCGCGAGGTGGCGCGCCGCATCCGCGAGCTCGAGCCGGAGACGATCGTCGTCTCGAGTCCGCACGCCACCGCCTACCTCGACTACCTGCACCTCTCGGGCGGCCGCGGAGCACGAG
>OLNE01002034.1_pt1 | contig 13341 bp, 14 predicted proteins | sample 1672431 | NCBI WGS metagenome assembly OLNE01 (sample SAMEA3136685, study PRJEB25190) | human gut metagenome | reverse complement strand
ATCTACATGGTCAGTTCGGCAAGTATCACGGGCGCTCAGAGCAGTTTCGGCGATGCCAAGCTGGCTTATTTCAACCACATCAACAGCATGAATCTGCGCAATCCACGCATGATAGGTTTCGGCATCAGCAACAAGCAGACCCTTACCAGTGCGCAGGATAATGCGGCGGGAGCCATCATCGGCAGCAAGTTTGTAACCCTGCTCAATGAAACCGGTGATCCGGATAAGGCTTTAGATGGGCTTTTTGAGTGCCTCGAAAAGTAGTTGATAGTTAACAGCGGCTTCGCCGTATAGCAGGCTTGCTCTATAAACTATAAATAATAAATTATAAACTAAGTATTATGTATCAAGTTGACGAAAAAGGATTTTTTGGAAAATTCGGAGGAGCGTATGTTCCTGAGATATTATATAAATGTGTAACCGAGTTGCAGCAGGCTTACAAGCCAATCATTGAGAGCGAGGAGTTCAAGAAGGAATACCGTGCGCTGCTCAAAGATTATGTGGGCCGTCCTTCACCTCTTTATTATGCCAAGCGCATGAGCGAGAAGTACGGATGCCAGCTCTATCTGAAGCGCGAGGACCTGAACCATACCGGTGCACACAAAATTAACAACACCATCGGTCAGATTCTCATGGCCAAGAAGATGGGCAAGACCCGCCTCATCGCCGAGACCGGCGCGGGGCAGCACGGTGTGGCCTCCGCCACCGCCGCGGCCCTGCTGGACATGGAATGCGTGGTCTTCATGGGGGAGGAGGACACCATCCGCCAGGCCCTGAACGTCTACCGGATGCGCCTGCTGGGGGCCACCGTCGTCCCCGTCACTACCGGCACGGCCACGCTGAAAGACGCCGTGTCCGAGGCCATGCGGGAGTGGACCAGCCGCATTGCGGACACCCACTACTGCCTCGGCTCTGTGATGGGCCCCCACCCCTTCCCGACCATCGTCCGGGATTTCCAGGCGGTCATCTCCCGCGAGATCAAGCAGCAGATGCTGGAAAAAGAGGGCAAGCTGCCCGACGCCGTGCTGGCCTGCGTGGGCGGCGGCTCCAACGCCATCGGCAGCTTCTACCACTTCATCGACGAGCCGGGGGTGGCCCTCATCGGCTGTGAGGCCGCCGGGCGGGGCGTGAACACGGCGGAGACCGCCGCCACCATCGCCACCGGACGCCTGGGCATCTTCCACGGCATGAAATCCTACTTCTGCCAGGATGAATACGGCCAGATCGCCCCGGTCTACTCCATCTCCGCCGGGTTAGACTACCCCGGCATCGGCCCGGAGCACGCCCACCTGTATGACATCGGCCGGGCCCAGTACGTCCCCGTCACCGACGACGAGGCCGTGGAGGCCTTTGAATACCTGGCCCGCACCGAGGGCATCATTCCCGCCATCGAGTCCGCCCACGCCGTGGCCCACGCCAGAAAACTGGCCCCCACCATGGGCAAGGACCAGAGCATCGTCATCACCATTTCGGGCCGGGGGGACAAGGACTGCGCCGCCATCGCCCGCTACAAGGGGGAGGATCTGCATGAGTAAGATCAACACAGCATTTGAAAACGGCAAGGCGTTCATCCCCTTCCTGACCTGCGGGGACCCGGACCTGGAAACGACCGCCGCCGCCGTCCGCGCCGCTGCCGCCAATGGGGCCGACCTCATCGAGCTGGGGATCCCATTTTCTGACCCCACCGCCGAAGGCCCCGTGATCCAGGCGGCGAATCTCCGGGCGCTGACCGCCGGGACCACCACGGATAAGGTCTTTGACCTGGTCCGGGACCTGCGGAAGGACGTGACCATCCCACTGGTCTTTATGACCTACGCCAACGTCCTCTTTTCCTACGGTGCGGAGAAGTTTATTGCGACCTGTCAGGAGATCGGCATCGACGGCCTCATCCTGCCCGACCTGCCCTATGAGGAAAAGGACGAGTTTCTGCCCCTGTGCCGTCAGTATGGGGTGGATCTCATCTCCATGATCGCGCCCACCTCGGAAAACCGCATCGCGATGATCGCCAAGGAAGCGGAGGGCTTCTTGTACTTGGTCTCCAGCCTGGGCGTCACCGGCACCCGGAGCGAGATCAAGACGGACCTGGCCTCTATCGTGAAGGTCGTCCGGGAAAACACAGACCTGCCCTGCGCCATCGGCTTCGGCATCTCCACCCCGGAGCAGGCCCGCGCCATGGCGACCCTCTCCGACGGGGCCATCGTCGGCTCGGCCATCGTGAAGCTCGTGGCCCAGTATGGCAAGGATGCCCCGGAAGAAGTGGGAAAGTACGTGAAGACCATGAAGGACGCGCTGCGCTGAGCATTCAGTAAGCCAAAAGCAACTGCCCGCGCCGGAAACAAAGATTTCCGGCGTGGGTTTCCCTTTTCCGGGAAAAAGGGAGAAAATGTCGCCCGGAAGGAAGTTTTTCTTGTAATTTGGGGCAAAGAGTGGTACACTGCAACCGACAATTTAATAATGGGGGACGCTATTTTTGTTGTAACGCCGCGGTATATGCGGCGGAAGGAGAAGTTGAAATGAAAAAACGTATTTTCGCACTTTTCCTGTCGGTCCTGCTCTTGGCAACTGTACTCTGCGCCTGCGGAGACACGAAGCAAGAAGAGGCGGGCGGGGTCGGCAGCGACGGAACCAGCTCTTCCGGAGCAGTGGTCGATGGCGGTGAAATGGTCGTCGGCATTGCACAAGACCTGGGAGACAGTCTTGACCCGTATCAGATGACGGCAGCAGGAACCAGAGAGGTCTTATTTAACATCTATGAAGGCCTGGTCAAGCCCAACGCCAGCGGCGAGTATGTGCCCGCTGTGGCTTCCGACAGCACCGTGTCGGAGGATGGTCTGACCTATACCTTCCCCCTGCGGGAGGGCGTGCTGTTCCACAACGGCGCAGCCGTCACCACCGATGATGTGATCTATTCCTTCAAAACCTGCGCCGAGACCACGGTAGACACTGCCCTGGCCGAGGCGCTTTCTTCTGTGAAAGATATTACGGCGGACGGCAACACCGTGACCGTCACCCTGAAGGAGGCCAACCCCGACTTCCTGTCCTATGTGGGCATGGTGTATATCGTCCCGGCGGACTACACCGACGAGGCCACCGCCCCCGTGGGCACCGGCCCCTTCAAGTTCGTCTCCCGCTCCGTGCAGGAGAACCTGATCGTGGAGAAGTTCGCCGACTACTGGGGCGAGAAGGCCCACCTGGACAAGGTCACCTTCAAGATCTATGAGGACGCCAACGCCCTCATGTCCGCCCTGAGCGCCGGCTCTGTGGACATGGCCGGTCACCTGACCATCGACCAGGTGGACACCATCGGCACCGGCACCTACAAGACCCTGGAGGGCACCATGAACCTGGTCCAGGCCCTGTACCTGAACAACGACGTGAAGCCCTTCGACAACGAGAAGGTCCGCCAGGCCATGTGCTATGCCGTGAACGTGGACGAGATCCTCGACCTGACCAGCGAGGGCCACGGCACCAAGATCGGCACCTCCATCTATCCCGCGTTCACCAAGTACTTTGACGCAAGCCTGGCCGACGCCTATCCCTACGACGTGGACAAGGCCAAGCAGCTGCTGGCTGACGCCGGGTATGCTGATGGGTTCTCCATGAGCATCACCGTGCCCTCCAACTACACCCCCCACATGAACGTGGCCCAGGTGCTGGTGGAGCAGCTGGCCAAGGTCGGCATCACCGCCACCATCAAGCCCGTGGAGTGGGAGACCTGGGTCTCCGACACCTACACCAACCGCAACTTTGAGAGCACGGTCATCGGCTTCGATGCCGCCACCCTCAGTGCGGGCGCTCTGCTCAACCGCTGGATGAGCGACAACGACAAGAACATGATCAACTACAATAACCCTGAGTACGACAAGGTCATGCAGGAGGCCAACGCGTCCACCGACGACGCAAAGCAGACCGAGCTGTACAAGCAGGCTGCCGCCATGCTGTCCGAGACGGCTGCCAACGTGTACATCCAGGACCTGGCGGACTTTGTGCTCCTCAAGAACAACCTGGACGGCTACCAGTTCTATCCCCTGTATGTGATGGATCTGTCCACCGTTCACTATGTCCAGTAATTTTTAACTTGAACCAGTTTGCCTGAAACGGAAAGGAGGGCGGGAAGATGAAATATATTCTGCGAAAGCTAACCACTCTCATTATTACATTGTTCATCGTTTCTCTTCTCGCCTTCCTGGCCTTTCAGGTCATCCCCGGCTCTCCGGCCAGCACCATGCTGGGCACCAACGCCACCCCGGAAGCGGTGGCGGAGCTGGAGGCCGAGCTGGGGTTAGATGACCCGGTTTTGATTCGGTATGGCCGCTGGGTCTCCGACTTCGTTCGGGGGGACTGGGGCACGTCGTACAGCTATAACATGCCCGTGAAAGACATGGTGATGGAAAAGCTGCCGGCTACGGCGGCGCTGGTCCTCATGGCCTTCGGCATCACCGTGGCCGCCTCGTTCCCGCTGGGTATCCTGGCGGCGAAGCGGGAGGGGAGCTGGCTGGATAAATTCATCACGGTGTTCAACCAGATCTGCATGTCCATCCCCCCGGTCTTTGTGGGCATCCTGCTCTGTTTCCTCTTCGGCATCACCCTGTGGGTCTTCGTGCCGGGAAACTTTGTGACCTTCCACGACAGCCCCGGAAAGTTCTTCCTGTACATGCTCTTCCCGGCTCTGGCCGTTGCCCTGTCCCGCATTGCCATGACGGTGAAGATGCTTCGCTCGTCTATCCTGGACGAGATGAACAAAGATTATATTCGCACGGCGTTCAGCCGGGGCCGCACCCGTGCTGACGCCCTGAAGCACCACGCCCTGCGCAACGCCATTATCCCCGTCATCGCCTTTCTGGCCGTGACGGCGGCGGAACTGGTCGCGGGAAGCATCGTCGTCGAGCAGGTCTTCACCGTGCCCGGCGTGGGCCGCCTGCTCCTGGCGTCGATCGGCAGCCGGGATTTCCCGGTGGCGCAGGCGGTGGTCGTGCTGCTGGCAGCTTGGGTCGTGGTCGTGAACTTTATCGCGGACGTGCTGTATCAGTATATGGACCCCAGAATCCGGATCCAATAAGCGAGCCTATCATCACACAGAGGGGAGGGAAGGAACGTGCTTCTAGCAAAAGAGCGCTGGTCCAGCCATAAAAAAACGCTTGCCCAGCCCAGAGAAGGCAAAAACCATTTTCTCATCGCCGGCGGCATCATCTCCGGCATCATGGCCGCGCTCATCTTGGTCGGCTACGTCTGGACCCCCTACGGGACGACAGAAATGGCGGGCGGCAAGAAGTTCTTGGCCCCCTGCCTGGCCCACCCCCTGGGGACCGACAACTTTGGCCGGGACCTGCTCTCCCGGATCATGGAGGGGGCGGGAAGCACCTTCCTCATTGCCCTGTGTGTGGTGCTCATCGGTGGCGTCATCGGCACCATCATCGGCTGTCTCACCGGCTACTTCGGCGGCGTGGCGGACCTGATCCTGATGCGGGTGTGCGACGCCATCACCGCGTTTCCCAGCATCCTGCTCGCCCTGGTCCTTGTGACCATCATCGGGCAGGGAAAGTATCAGATCATTCTGATCTTAGGGATTTTGTTCATCCCCTCGTTTGCCCGCGTGGTCCGGGGCGAGGTGGCCAAGGAGCGGACGCTGAATTACGTCGCCTCCGCCCGCCTCATGGGGGCCAGTCACCTGCGGATCATCTTCCGGCATATCCTGCCCAACACCGTCCAAGTCCTGCTGCCCATCGTCGCCATCGGCTTTAACAACGCCGTTCTGGCGGAGGCCAGCATGAGCTATCTGGGCGTCGGCGTTCAGCCGCCGGATGCATCGCTGGGGCGGATGCTCTCGGAAGCCCAGACCTATCTGGGCCGTGCACCCTGGTACGCTCTGTTCGTGGGCCTGGCCATCGTTTTGATGATCCTGGGCCTGAGCTTGCTCACCGAGGGCTTGCAGCAGCGCAGACGAGCCTAACGCTTTCTCCGCGGGAGAAGGCAAAATTCGCCGCCTGAGAGGAGGGCGCTTATGTTAGACATCCAAGACCTCCATGTACGCTTCCGCAGCGCCCCGGCGGGGAAGGAAGCCGTGAAGGGCATCTCCCTGCACATGAACGCCGGGGAGATCCTCGGCCTGGTGGGGGAGTCCGGCAGCGGCAAGACCGTCACCGCCATGGCCCTGGCGGGGCTGCTCAGCAACGCCAAGGTCGAGCTGAGCGGGCATATCTTTTTTGAGGGCTTAGACCTGCTCCGGGCCTCCCGCGAGACGGTCCGATCCATGCGTGGGAAAGACATCGCCGTGGTCTTCCAGGAGCCTATGACGTCCATGGACCCCGTCATGCGCATCGGCCCTCAGGTCGAGGAAGCCCTGCTCGTCCACACGGACTTAGGCCCCGAAGAGCGCCGGGCCAGGGCGTTGCAAGCCATGGCCGACGCCGAGCTGCCCGACCCGGAGACGGTGTACCGCAAGTACCCCCACGAGCTCTCCGGCGGGATGCTCCAGCGGGCCATGGTCGCGGCGGCCATCATCTCCGAGCCGAAGCTGCTCATCTGCGATGAGCCGACCACGGCGCTGGACGTGACCATTCAAGAGGGCATTTTGAACCTGCTGAAAAAGATCAACCGGGAGAAGGGGACCGGCATCCTGTTTATCTCCCACAACCTCCATGTGGTGCGGAAGCTCTGCGCCCGCGTGGCGGTGATGTGCCAGGGTGAGCTGCTGGAAGAGGGGCCGGTGGACCAAGTCTTCTACCACCCCCAGGCAGACTACACCAAGGGCCTCATCGCGGCCATTCCCACCAGACGCAAACGGGGGTGATTCGATGGAACCGAACCAGCAAGAACCCATCTTAGAGATCAAAAACCTCAACAGCTTTTACCGGCAGGGCGGCGGGGCCTTTTCCAAGGGCCGCATCATCCAGGTCCTGCGGAATGTCAACGTCACCATCGGCCGGGGCGAAGTCCTGGGCCTGGTGGGGGAGTCCGGCAGCGGTAAGTCCACCCTGGCCAAGTCCATCCTGGGCATGACCGAGTACCAGGGCCAGATCATCCACCACTCCCAGCGGCCCCAGATGGTCTTTCAGGACCCCTATTCCTCCCTGAACCCGGCCTTCACCATCCGCCGCATCGTCGAGGAGCCCCTGCGCATCTACGGCAAGCACCCCCCGGCGGAACGCCGGAAACGGGCGGAAGAGATGCTGGAAGCCGTGGGCCTCGGCCCGGAGTTTCACGACCGCAAGCCCGGTCAGCTCTCCGGCGGGCAGCGCCAGCGCGTCTCCATCGCCGCGGCCATGATCGTCCGCCCGAAGCTGGTCATTCTGGATGAGGCCGTGTCCGCCCTGGACGTGACCATTCAAGACCAGATCCTCGACCTGCTCATGCGCCTGCGCCGGGAGTATGACCTGAGCTACCTCTTCATCTCCCACGATCTCAACGTCATCTACCAGTGCTGTGACCGGGTCATCGTGATGCAGAAGGGCCAGATCGTCGAGGAAAACACCGTGGATGACCTGTTTGATCATCCGGAGCATCCTTATACAAAGCAGCTGTTGAAGGCGGCGGAATAACGCGCAGAAAACAAGCGCACCAGATCGTTTTGGACCTGGTGCGCTTGCTTTTTGCGTAGGATCAGGGGAGACTAGGGGAGCGGAGGATCAAATCACTCGTTGCTCATGCCCTGCTCGTAGGACTGGATCATCTTCTTGACCATCTGGCCGCCGATGGAGCCGGCCTCGCGGGTGGTCATGGAGCCGTTGTAGCCCTTCTTGAGATCGACGCCGACTTCGTTGGCGGCCTCCATCTTGAACTTGTTCATCGCGGCGCGAGCCTGGGGGACCATGATCTTGCTGCTGGAAGACTGTTTGGTAGCCATAACCATACACTCCTTGTTTTTGAATTTTGGTCGGTCAAACGCAGCTGCGGGTTGACCGAAACAAGAACGGGCGGCGGTGTCACCGGCATCTTGCCTGGCACCGGCCCGGAACGAGCTTGTGTCGTTCTGGGCTTAGAATGGCTGGTTATGGGCTGGTTATGCAAGAGAGTACGGGTGTAAAATTTGGTCAGAAAGGAAAGTTTACTTTCCTGCTAATTTCATATATAATATTAGCAGGAAAGGAGTGAAAGCATGACGACCTTTCAGCAGTTAGACGCTCTGTTTGAGCGAAACAATGGTATCCTGAAAACAAGTCAGGCGTTGCAGCTTGGCATGACCAAGCCCATGTTCTATTCCTATGCCAGACAGCGCGGACTCGAACAGGTCGCTCATGGCATTTATCTCTCCCCCGATGCCTGGACGGATGCCATGTACCTGCTCCACCTCCGTTGTGCCCAGGCGGTTTTTTCCCATGAGAGCGCCTTGCTTTTCCATGACCTGACGGATCGGGAGCCGGAGCAGTATTCCATCACGGTAAAAACCGGCTACAATCCCACCAACCTGAAAGCCGACGGGATCAGAGTCTATACCATCAAGAAAGAACTGCATGACGTGGGCCTGATCACCATGAAGACGCCTTTCGGCAACCCCGTCCCTGTCTACGATGCTGAACGGACCATTTGTGACATCGTCCGCAGCCGAAGCGGTATTGAGATGCAGACCTTTCAAGGTGCCCTCAAGCAGTACGTGGCCCGCCGAGAAAAGGACTTGCGGAAGCTGATGCACTACGCGCAGCTCTTCCGAGTGGAAAAACTGCTTCGGCAGTATTTGGAACTACTTTTATGATTAAAAACGCAAAGTTTCCTTATTATTGCTTGCTATTGAGAGAAAACGGGCCGGAGAAGTTCTCCAGCCCGTTTTGTTCAGCCGTATACGCTGTTTTTATGTTGTTCCATATTTTTCGATGATACTTTGTTCCATTTTTCTATAAATCTCAGTTGTAATCAGCTCATGTTCTAGCGCATATTGGTTGAGTTTGAGTAACTGGGTCATGAGCAGCCGTTGTTCCAGGCGCTCCTGTCCCTCCCATGCGGTGAGAGCCAACGGAAAGACACCTCCTAGTATTTGGTGGTATAGTAAGATTTCCCAGGTCGGGGCGAGCTTATTCATAATTTGCTGTCGTCAAACCAATAGGCTTGAAACAGGGTGCCGTCGGATGTAAGGAAGCGGCCTGGAATATCCTTGGGGACGCGGTCGGCGGCGTCGGCACAGTCCAGGATGATCTGCGACAGGACATTGTCGGCGCGGCCGCAGACCCGGCAGTCGATGTTGTTCTTGATCTGTCCGGGCAAGATGTTAGCGTCCGGGCGCTGGGTGGCTAAGATCAAGTGGATGCCGAAAGCCCGGCCCTGACGGGCGATGGTGGAGAGCTTACTTTCGATTTGACTGAGCAGCTCTTTTTGCTCCTTGTTCAAACCGGTCTTGTCCAGCACTTCGGCAATTTCGTCACACGCGAAAATAAAGCGGCCCAGGCGAAGCATCGGATCGACGCGCGAGTTATAGGTGTCCAGGTTGGGGCACTCCATGTTATGGAATAACTCTTTACGCCCTTCCAGTTCATCGACGAGCCTGGATAGAATTTCCAGGAGATCGTGCTCCTCAAAGCACATCCGGCATCTCTCATGCCAGACATGGGGAAAGTCTACGCCGCCCTTGAAGTCAGAAATAAAGACAGAGGCTCCTTTGCGTAAAGCCTGCATCAGCAGGAGCTTGAGCAGGACGCTCTTGCCTGACCCCGTGGAGCCGCCGAGCAGAACGTGGGGGATTTTAGTCAGGTCTACGGTGGCTTGTCCAGCTAGACCTTGCCCCAGGACCAGAACGAAGCTGGTAGGGGAGAGGTAGTCGTTGCTCCATTGCAGCTTGCTGGGCAAGTCACTCATAGCAGGGACCGCATAGACCTGGATCAATTCCCGGCCAGAGGCCCAGGCCATTTTTGCAATGGTGACGTTTAGACCAGCTTCGAGATTCTCCTGATGGTCTTCCCATTCGCTGAGCGGGATGCCGCACGGGTCGAAGGTCCAGATTGTCAGGCGGGGGTTGAGTTTGTCCTGTTCTTTGGCAACAAGAAGAGGAACTTCCCCGGCGTGGTTGACCAGGCCGATCTTCCGCATGACTTCGCGAGAAGCGAGACTGCCGCTTGGGGTGCCCAGGTAGAGAATGATACCCAGGATACCCAGCATAGTCAAAGCGAAGAAGGTCAACCGTAGAAGACCATCTACCAGCCCCGCGAAGTCTCCCATGCTATCCAAACCAAAGAAGAGCTTGCGAAGGGAAAAGAGAAGCAGGTCGATGAAAAGGAATCCAACCAGAATCCGCCGCGCCCTGGGGTCCTGTTGCAGGACCCCAAGACCTGCGCGAAAGCGCAGCAATAGATGACGGCGGGTGGTGTGGTTGCTGATCCCTTCGTGTTCAGGTTTCTGAGCCATAGGGATTTTTCACCGCCTTGTGAATTACTGTGGAGCCGTCCGGTAGGTATTCCACTACATTGTGGATTCGTCGGAGAAAGGCACGCCAGGTCTCTGGCTTGTACTCCTGGGCCGAACGATACTGCGCCTCCAACGGCAAATTGGAGGTGATGTAGACGGTCGTATAGCAGGCCATTCGGTCGCTGTACCGTGCGGGCAGGTGCAGGGGGTAGACGTCCAGGTAGTTCAACATCTCTTCAATTTGAATTTGGGAATCAAATTCCTCGAAGACAAGAACTTTTTGCCCATGGTAGGAATCAAAAGAGATCCCTTTGGTGGCCCGGTAGTTTGTGATCCGGCAAATATCCTCAGCGGGGTGTTTGTCGAAGATACCGCGCGTTTTGCCGGTACCGCTGGCACCGTATAAGTAGGACACTTCTACCTGCCGGAATTTAGGCGTGTACTTTTCAGTCAACAAGACCTGACGAAGCTCGTCAATTTCGTTGACTTTAAAAGCCATGCTAGGGTTGTCTAAGACAATCTCTGCGGTGGTCATTCCGGCCTGGATATTGTCAATTAAGTGGGACATTTCGGGATTTTTTTCGGATCGTTCCGTGGGAATTTCACCCCATTCTTCAAAGGTGCCAGGGACGGAAGTCTCTGCCTTTTCAGAATCAGTCCAACGGCCTTCCTTACGTAAATAGTCACGGTTTACCTGAACCGAACCATACGCTTTTTCAATATGAGCAGTAGAAAATCTACCCTTAATAGTTCCAAAACGTACCGGAGATGGAGCATAGAAGAAGACATGCGTGTGATAGGTCCCCGTCGTTGCGATCTCGTCGCATAGGCAGTAATAGGCAGGGGAGAAGAGTTTCAAAAGATCAACGATAGCCTTGTGATCTAACCCTGCCTCCTGGGGATTGTTGATGACTAAGGCCCATTTGCGGCCTTGTGTGTTGTAGCCCATAATTGGCCTCCTGAGTGTTATATCAGTGTGGGTGCTACATGCTACATGCTACACCTAGGGGGTAATACTACCCCCTAGGTGCAAGGACTGGCCTAGCTCCACCGCCAGGGGGCCAGGCCCTTGAGGGGCCTAGCCGACCCTGTCGTCATCGCCAGCCCAGCCCTAACAGATTAGGGCTTAGTGTTTGCCGCCACGGGGTGGATGTTGGTGGCGCGGGCACCCAGCTGATACTCACCGCGAGACCAGTAGAGGTACAGTTCCAGGCCCTCGAAGCGTACCTCGACGTAGCCGTTGGGGGAATCCATGCGCTTGGCACCGTCGATGCGCACGCTGATCTTGTCCAGGTTGCGCTCCGGGAGCGCTACCGTGTAGCGGTAGCCGATGATTGTGTCCGTGCGGCGGTTGTCCTGATAAGCATACGCGGGAGCAACCTCCACGAGCCACAGCTTGTTGCCAAGGGACTTGAGATCGATTTGTAAATCGGTAATTTTCATGTTTGCCAACCTTTCTGTTGAAGCATATATTCTAATATGTGCAGGCTTGGGCTGGCCAGCCCAGTTGTAATGCCAGGGGATCAATCGCGATTGCAGATTTATAATAACAAGAGGGGTAAAAAAATAACAGGGCATAAGTGTCCCCTTGAGGGGACACTTATGCCCTTGACAATAGATTATGCACAATTCTGTAAAATAAATTCACCTATAATCGCTAAAGTGAAAAATTTTTCTATTTCGCTGGTTGTTTGAATATAAGTAGGACAACTATTATGTATAGATGCTATCTTTGATAGAGAACTCAATTTTAGCATTTGTCCATTTATATAACGTTTTGTTGTATCGAGAGATACGTCAGCTAATTCCGAAAATTTTTCTTGAGAAATATCGATAGCGTGGCATCCAAGAGTCACATTATTTTCTTGTATTTTTGATATATTCATGGATAAAAATCTTTTAATTAAATCATTGAAAAATAGGTAAAGCAATTTTTTGGATTCAACAAGTAAAGAAAGTGGTAGTTCTTTAATAGAGCCAAAACTAGTTCTGTTTTGGAAATTTATATCATCTAATAAGACCGAAAATTCTCGATTTACATGAAAAAAGAATGCAATAGTTCGGTTTCGTTCTGAATGGAAATTATAATTAGCCAATTCTGTGGCTACAATTTTTTCCAATAAAATTAGTATGTCTGATATATTTGATGTATTATATACATTAAAAAATAATAAATCGAATGACAATCCTAAAGTAGAGCAAATACGAAGAAGGGTATCAATCACTAGATCATCGCCCTTTTCTGCCCGCTTAATTGTTTTTACTGATAACCCGGATTCGTTAGCTATGTAGTCTTGAGATAGATTTTGTTTTTCTCTGGCAAACTTAATTAGTTTTGCGATGCGTTTTTGTATATTATCCGATAGATTATGAGTATCTTGTACTAACTGTGACAAAATTGCCTCAGCATCATACAAAATAAATCATAATCAATTATTTTATCCCGCCGCCGGAGGTGATACGATATGTGGAGATGTACGGATATGCAGTAAATGCAAATCGCATACGCATCACCTTCTTTCTTGGGAATAGTGGGTGGAGGTAGTGGATGGGCTACCTCCGGCGGCAGATAGAACGATACATCATTTAATTATGTATTACAATAAAAGCATTGTAATACAATCTTATACAAGATCATCCTCTTATATGCATGAGTTCATAGACTCAACAACTGTTAAAAAATAAAAAGATTGCGCGTCTCTCGTTACCTTGACTCCACCAGCGGGGTCCAAGCTAAGCGATTAACTCGCAATCTGCACCTTAATAATGACAGGAGTGTTGATAGCAACACTCCTTAAATCTAGTCCATATTCTATTTATAGAATAGCATTTTTCACACTTTGAGTCAATAAAAATTTCAAAAATCAGCGATTTATATAATTGCGGAATAAATATAAGTGAAAATTTAAAGAATATAATGTATGTAGATAAGGTAAGATAAGTTGCGCAAAAAGGAGGAAGGATAAAAGGAGACATAGTTTGCAGACTCTGGTAGAATGAAGTCACGACACA
>OLNE01002031.1_pt1 | contig 13375 bp, 8 predicted proteins | sample 1672431 | NCBI WGS metagenome assembly OLNE01 (sample SAMEA3136685, study PRJEB25190) | human gut metagenome | reverse complement strand
GGAGGAAGTTTTGGAAGGTATGAAAGATCTTGCTTCAGACTGGGGTGTTACAGGATTAGAGGCTTTTTGAGAGAAAGGAAAAAGCATAGCATATGCGCAGAGAACAGACACTGGAAGAGATTTCGGATGGTAAATTATATGATTCTAATGATATGGTAAAGGCAGACTGCCATGACTGTGAAGGCTGCTGTGACTGTTGTCAGGGAATGGGAGATTCTGTGCTTCTGGATCCATATGATGTATACAGATTGTCGGCAGGATTACAGAAATCAGCAGAGCAGCTTTTACAGGAATATCTGGAACTGGGAGTGACAGATGGAAATATCCTTCCGCATCTTCGGATGACAGGAGTTAAGGAACAGTGTATATTCCTTAACAGTGAAGGACGCTGTCACATCCACTCTATTCGGCCGGGATTCTGCAGATTATTCCCGCTGGGAAGATTCTACGAGAATGGCAGTTTTAAATATATTCTTCAGATTCACGAATGTCCTAAAACAAACCGCAGTAAGATCAAGGTAAAGAAGTGGGTGGACACACCGGATCTGAAAAAATATGAGAAATTTGTAAATGACTGGCATTATTTTCTGCTGGATGTGCAGGAAGTACTGTACAATGCTGAGGATCCAGATCTGATCAGAAATCTGAACCTTTTTGTGGTGAACAGATTCTATCTCAAACCATATGATCAAAATCAGGATTTCTACATACAGTTTTATGAGAGACTGAAAGAAGGAAAAGAATTGCTGGCATTGGCGTAGGAGAGACATATGAGTTATCAGAACGAATGGCTTCTTTTTGAGGCAGAAGATGAGTTTGATGAAATTAAGCACAGAGAACCGACAGAGGAATTATTGTTCTATCGTGCAGTTGCAAGTGGAGATATAAAAACTGTTAAGAAGAATTGTGAACGGCAGAGATTTACAGAGTGTGATGGTGTGGGAGTACTGTCAAAGAATGCGGTCACAAATATGAAATATCATTTTGTTATCACTACCGCAATGATAACCAGACTCTGTAAACAAAATGGAATGGAGATGGAACAGGCATTTCGCTTGAGTGATTTTTATATTCAAAAGCTGGATGGCATTCATACAGTAGAAGAGGTTCAGAGCCTTCATGATGAGATGGTGATGGATTATACTGAAAAAATGCGCAGATATTTCAGAGACAACACTTATTCTAAACATATCAACGCAAGTAAAGAATACATTTATTCTCATATCAAAGAACGAATTACAATAGAAGATCTTGCAGATTCACTTGGAGTATCTGCGAGCTATCTCTCCAGATTATTTAAAAAAGAAACAGGAATATCGGTCAGTGCCTATATCCGCAGACAGAAGATAGAAATGGCGAAAAATCTTTTGCAGTACAGTGATTATCCGATCATTGAGATTGCAAACCGTCTTTCCTTTTCTTCCCAGAGTCATTTCATCCAGCAGTTTAGGGAAGTTACGGGAATGACACCGGGTAAATACAGGGATGAACATTATATGATACACTGGGATATAGAAAAAGAACTTTGTGTCGCATCAGAGTCGGAACTGAAAAAAGAACAGGATTAATCAAAATATTAAGATAAGTAAAACAGGCGGCTAGCTTACAGGGAATATAAATTTTCTGTAAGCCGGCCGCTTATTTTCATCTGGTAATATCGGGAGATTAAAGAGTTAATATGACTTCGTTCTTATCCTGAAGAAGTTTTTCAGGGATATAATTATCTGCTAATTTCTGTCCGTTAAGAACCAGACTGCAGCAGCCAGATTCTTTTTCGTCTGGATTTTCTACAGAGATATGAAGCTGTTTTCCACGGAAAACTTTCTCAATCTCAAAGTGTTTCCAGCTTTTTGGCACAGAAGGAGACAGTCGAAGTCCTTCAAGATCAGGGCGAAGCCCGAGGATACCTTCCACACATCCTACCATTACAGTAGAAGCAGTTCCTGTCAGCCAGTGAACATGAGAGCGTCCAAAGTGTTTGCTTGCTTTTCCCTCTGTAAACTGACCATAGCAGTATGGCTCAAGACGACGGATTTCGGCACAGTCATTCTGCGCAGCAGGAGAATTTTCCATAAAATAGGTAAAAGCACGTTCTCCATGACCGCGGAGTGCTTCAGCAAGAATCAGCCAGCCCTGGGATTGGGAGAAAATACCGGAGTTTTCTTTGGTACCCTGATTATAGATAACTGCCAGTGCACCATCGAAAGCATGCGCATGATAAGGCGGATCCATAAGGATCGCACCATATTTTGTGTTTAGACGTTCGTATACATTGTTCAGTGCAGCGTCTCCCTGTTCAGGGCTGGCAAGACCACTGATGACAGCCCAGCTCTGAGGATTCAGCCACATATTTGCTTCAGGAGCAGCAGCTTCACCGATTCTTTCTCCTGATTCTGTATAACCACGTACGAAGCGGTCGTTATCCCAGCACAGTTCCTGAACTTTTTCGCCAAATGCTTTCTGAGTTTCTTCAAGATACTGTACATATTCTGTATCTTTTTTATATTCGGCAAAGATTTTCAGGATTGTCATTGCATAATAGAACTGTAAAGCAACAAAAGAAGATTCTCCGTTTGCACCCAGACGGAGACAGTCATTCCAGTCTGCATAAAGTCCGGCGGGCATTCCATGAGGTCCAAGGTGATTAAGAGAGAAAGCAACCGCACGTTTCAGATGTTCATATACAGTAGCTTCATCTTTGTTGGCAAAAGGAATCACTTCATCAAGAAAAGCAGTGTTTCCGGTTTCTGAAATATATTTATATACAGTTGGGAAAAGCCATAATGCATCATCTGCACGGTAAGCCGGATGGCCGGTTTCCTGTACATAAGAAGCATCATCCGGAGTATCTTCTTTTCCAGGTGTGTGAGTAAACTTGACAAGAGGGAGTCCGCCACCGTTATTTACCTGCGCAGACAGCATGAAACGAATCTTTTCCAGTGCCATTTCCGGTGCCAGATGGATGATTCCCTGAATATCCTGTACAGTATCTCTGTATCCGTATCCATTTCTGAGTCCACAGTAAATGAAGGAAGCTGCACGGGACCAGATGAAAGTCATAAAACAGTTGTATGCGTTCCAGGTATTAATCATAGTATCAAATTCCGGACTTGGAGTGCTGACTTTAAGATTATCAAGCTTACTGTTCCAGTCAGCTTTTAATGCTTCCAGTTCTTCTGCTACAGTTGGAGCCGGATTTTCGTAACATCTGATTACTTCAGCAGCTTCAGATGACGGTTTCATTCCAAGAAGAAAAGCAATTGTTCTGGTTTCACCTGCTTTAAGAGTTATTTTGCAGGAGAGAGCACCACAGGAGTTTTCATTATAGCTTGTCTTATCACCAAGATCACCACAGACAATACCTTCAGGGTTTCCATATCCATGGTAACTTCCGAGAAATTCATTTTTGTCCCCACAGTAAGAAGAAACCTCAGCACCTGCAAGTCCAAAGAAACGTTCTGTCACATTTTTCTCATCTACATTCTCATTTTCAGGAATTGCATCAAGATTTCCATGAATCTGCTGAGTAATTCTGTTTCCTTCGAACAGTGTACGAGAAATAAAAAGAGAGTACTGTAAATTAACCTGATCCTGTTCGTAATTGCTGTGGTTGGTAAACTCTGCATATCCGCTGAGAGTCAGGTTCCTTTCGTGATCAGAATGATTGGTCACAGATAATGCCCATACTTCATAACTTTTTCCAAGAGGAACATAGTAAAGGGCTTCTGAGTGAATATCGCTGTAGTCGGCAGAAATTTTTGTATAACCGATTCCGTGACGGCATTCGCTCTTATACTGAGCCAGATCTTTGCCTGCAGGCTGCCAGGATGCAGACCAGAAGTCTGATGATCTGTCATCGCGAATGTAAATGTAACGTCCCGGCTGGTCAAAGTTATTAAAAACATAGCGCAGGATACGTCCGTTTGCACCGGATTTTGCAAAACTGTAGCCCCCTGCATTATTGGAAATGATTGCACCGTACTCCGGGGAACCCAGATAGTTTACCCATGGTGCAGGTGTTGCCGGATTAGTAATCACGTATTCTCGGTTTTCATTGTCAAAATATCCGTATTTCATATAGTAAATCCTTTCTGTTAGAACAATATTTATAACTGCGCCTGTCGACTGCTTTTATGGAGGCTGAGCAGCTATTGTTTTCAGGCAAGTGTCACTGTAATTTCATGAAGATCAGAAGAGAGGTTGTTAATAAATTCTCTGGAGATCATAATATGGGAATCTTCTACGATTTCTATTGCTGTTTTGTCGCAGTCCGCAGCGGCGATATGATAAGAACCATAATCTTTTCTGTCTGTGTTTCGGTAGGTAACATGGAACTGTTTTCCTGCAAAAGTAACAGAGACAGAAGCAGTTCCTGATTCATCGAACTGTTCTGCCAGAAGTTTTGGATGAACCAGAAGGTTTCCGAAAACTCCACGGACACCAAAGACCTCTGTGATCATGGTAAAAAGATACCAGCTTGCAGCACCTGTCAGATAATGATACATGCCACGTCCGTCTGAACGGAAATATTCAGGAATTCCCGGGTAAATATGGCTGGTATCAAAGTCGAGAGCTGTATCAGACAGAGAACGCAATGCTTTCCAGCCTTCTTTTGCAAAGCCTCTCTGATATAAGGCATTTGCATACATAACTGCCATATGAGAGAAAACAGCACCGTTTTCTTTTTCGCCATAAGCGAAACCGAACATACGTCCCATATCAAACTTCAGCTCCTGAAAATCTGTGTTCAGGCGGTAACCGCCAATTTCTTTTCTGTAAAGATAATGATCTGCGCTTTTTACGATTTTTCTGATCTGCGCATCAGTGGCAACATTTCCCATAATAGAGAAAACCTGGCCCGTGAGCATCATACGCACCTGTTCATGGTGGAAACCTTCCACTGCCTCTCCATGATTATCGTAATAGCTGTTATACCATCCTTCTTCGCTGTCTTTGCCATCAATCCATTCCTGTGAACGGATATGATCTGTCAGCCAGTTGGATTTCTGGATCAGGTTGGCAGCAAGTGTGGAGAGAGAGAAGTTTTTCTTTCTGCCGCTCAGGTTATGCCTGCAGCTTTTGGCATATTCAGTAAGAATCTTTTTCTTTTCAGATACACTGTCAAACATATCTGTCTGGTCGTTCAGCAGGATTTCAATTTCCTCTGACAGCGGGATACTGGTTTCGCCTGCAGATTCCATAAGGCGTAATATGGAAGCAAGAGTATGGAGATTGCCCGCATAAGCACAGGTAAAGGCAACACTTTCACCATTTTCTGCTGCCATATCCAGGGCATCGTTCCAGTCAGCTCCGCGGAGACGGTAAATATTATGAACACCTACATCATAAAAAGCGGCAAGCTGCTGGATCAGAATGTGCTCCAGAACACTTCCGGTATATACCTGACCGTCTTCGGTGCGCTGTTTATTTCCATATGCGTCATTCCAGAGAGTATCAATTTCTGTGCCGCGCATGGTTTGTGCATCTTTAAAATAAGGAACCTGTTTCTTAAGAATCTCTATATCTCCGGTCTGATTAATATAAAGACTGGTCGTGATTAGCGGCCAGAGTGCATGATCCATCCATACACGTGCGATTCCGTTTCTGTCAGCGATAAAATTGCCGTCACCGTCTCCGATAATAGTAGCATTTGTACCATCAATACGTACGCCGCCATAATTCTTTTCAATCATGGCACCTACATTCTGAGGATTCATCAGCAGAAGAGAAAGACAATCCTGCCACAGATCACGCCATCCGCGTCCACCACGTCCGTAATCATGATGAGGAAGGAAAGAACAGCCAAATAAACGGCGCAGGAATGGCTGGAAACTTACCCATTTCATATAACTGTCAAAGTCAGGATCCTGTGTGTGGAAGTCAACGTTTACCTGTTTTTTCCAGTAAATTCTGGTTTCTTCCAGTGCATTTTTTACTTTATCGGAAGTATTGTATTTTTCAAAAATATTTTCAATTTCTTCTTTACTGTCGGCAATACCTGATAATAAAATAAAGTCTGTTTTTTCACCGGGAGCCAGTGTGAAAGATGAGAAACAGAAAGCACCCATTGCTTCCTTTCCTGCTGCCAGACTGTGTGCGGGAACTCCTTTATATCCTTCATATACTGTGCGTGGATGTGTATAGGTACCACCTTCTCCGATAAAATCTTCTACAGTCGGATAATAGGAAATCGGATTTTCTCCCTTTCCGGAACAGCCATTTACATAATAGATTTTATGATTTGGCTGATGTCCACGCTCGTCAAATGACATGGTGGGGCAGACGTTGATTCCATGTTCTGTTGTCTCGATACGATGGAGCATGGAAGTGACATTTCGATGATCACGAATGTTATCTGCACTTCTTCCGTAAACAGGAATTGCACCATATGCAGTAAATTTCTGTACAGTATCTGTCTGGTTTTCAATTGTCACATACATAATCTCCACATTATCACTTTTGGGGATAAAAGAAGTAACTGTGGAGATGAGCCCAAGTTCTCTGGAAGTCCTTTTCAAAGTCTGCCACATGAATCCGGCGGTTAGTTCACTGTCTTCCTGCCTGTCAGTAAAACGGTCGGCTTCCTGCTGAGCAGAGGAACCTGTTACTGAATAAGGAATGTGTCCTTCTTTTACGATCCAGAAATTTCTGGAAGAACGATTGTTATGAAGATTTTCGGAACTGACCGGTTCCAGCAGGAAGGTATCCTGATCAATTTTGCTGTCACCTCCAAGCACTGGTGTGACGGAACTTTTCAGACCTGCTTCTGATGCAAGAGGAAAATAAAGATAACTGGTATTTTCCGGTCTGTTCACACAAAAGCTTCCATGATTATCAATAAACTTAATATGTTTCAACATTTTTCTCCTTCCATAAATATTGTATGGAAATTATATCGGAAATGAGATCTTTCGGAAATAAGAAACATGAAGTAAGTATCAGAATCATGACATAAAATAACACAATTTCAGAAAAATATATGAGCAGGTAATGAATCAGATTGCGAATATTCATCTGGCTGATCTATAGAAAAATGGTACTTTTTATACAAAAATACTAATAAAAAAACAGAAAGATCATGATTTTAGGAAAGATTTCCTTATTAAATGACAAAATCTGTCTGTATATAAAAAGAACACAATGAGGTCATGAATCTGACATTTTGGTGGAAATTATAATATACCCGAAAAGCAGCTTAAGCTATAATCTGATACATCAGGTGAGGCAAGAAACTCACAAAGAGAAAAAAAGAAAAAGGAGGGCTTTTTTAATGAAAAAGAAAGCATTAGCTGTTTTACTTACAGCATCCGTAATTGCAGGTACAATGGGCGGAACCGCTACAATCGTACATGCAGATGAAGAAGGAAAAGTAATCAATATTTATTCCTGGAATGATGAATTCCGTCAGCGTCTGGAAGCAGTATATCCTGAAGTAAAAGAAACATCCAAAGACGGAACAGTAACAACATTAAACGATGGAACAGAAATTCACTGGATCATAAATCCAAATCAGGATGGTGTTTATCAGCAGAAACTTGATGAAGCTCTTATGAATCAGGCTGATGCATCAGCAGATGATAAGGTAGATATCTTCTTATCAGAAACAGATTATGTATACAAATATACAGATGCAGCAGCGGATGTGGCAATGCCTCTGACAGATCTTGGAATTGATCCTGACAAAGATCTTGCAGATCAGTATGACTTTACAAAAACAACTGCATCTGATGCAGATGGAGTACAGAGAGGATCTACATGGCAGTGCTGCCCTGGACTTCTTGTATATCGTCGTGATATTGCCAAAGATGTGTTCGGAACCGACGATCCTGAAGAAGTAGGCAAGAAAATGAAAGACTGGGATACAGCAAAAGCTACAGCTGAAGAACTGAAAGCAAAAGGATATTACACATTTGCTTCTTATGCTGATACATTCAGACTGTATGGAAACAGCATTTCCCAGCCATGGGTAGAAGACGGTGCAACAACTGTTAACGTAGACCAGCAGGTAATGAACTGGATCAAAGATTCCAAAGAATGGCTGGATGCAGGATACCTGAACAAAACTGTAAAAGGTCAGTGGAATGATGACTGGAACAAAGCTATGGGATCTGAATCCAAAGTATTTGCATTCCTCTTCCCGGCATGGGGAATTGACTTTACATTGAAACCAAACTGGGATGGAGAAGACGGAGAATGGGCTGTTACAAATCCACCACAGGAATACAATTGGGGCGGTTCTTACATCCATGCAGCAACAGGAACAGATAATCCGGAACATGCAAAAGATATCATTCTTGCACTGACAGGAAATAAGGACAATTTATTAAAGATTTCCAAAGATTATTCTGACTTTACAAATACAAAGAGTGGTATGCAGGAAGTTGCAAAAGATGATACTTTCGCATCTGACTTCCTTGGCGGACAGAATCCATTTACATATTTCTCACCGGTTGCAGAGAACATCAAGATCGCACCACTTTCTGCTTATGACCAGGGCTGCGTAGAACTGATCCAGAACGCTTTCAGCGATTACTTCCAGGGTCAGGTAGACTATGACAAAGCAAAATCAAACTTTGAAACAGCAATCAAAGAACGTTATCCGGAAATCCAGGAAGTTAACTGGGCTGAATAATAAACGCTTTTGAATTGACAGTTAAAAAGTTTCAGGTGTAAATAACCTGTACAGATGCATTTGTATTTGCCAGACACGCATGAAAGAGATGTGTGTCTGGCACTAATATGTAAAGGAAGGAATGCTGAACTATGAAAAAAAAGAAAAGCATCAGCTATGCAAAATGGGGATACATCTTTATCCTTCCATTTTTTATAACTTTTTTAATCTTTTCTTTGATTCCGCTGGTAGATACTGTACGTTATAGTTTCTATGAATATTATCGTTCAGGAATTAAAGAAATCGGACCGAATTTTATTGGAATTGCAAACTATCTGAGTCTGTTGAAGTCAGATATGCTCAAATACAGTACTAATACGCTGATTCTGTGGGTAATCGGATTTGTACCGCAGATCGTGATCGCACTGGTTCTGGCATGCTGGTTTACAGATGCGCGTCTGAAGATCCATGGACAGCAGTTTTTCAAGGTTGTTATTTATCTTCCTAACCTGATCATGGCTTCTGCATTTGCATTATTGTTCTTTACCATGTTCTCTACCAACGGACCGATTAACTCTATTCTGATGTCTCTGGGATGGGTTAAAAAACCGATAGATTTCCTGGGTTCTGTAATCGGAACCAGATCTCTGGTCGGATTTATGAACTTCCTGATGTGGTTTGGTAATACAACAATTATGCTGATGGCTGCTGTTATGGGTATCAGTATGGATATTTTTGAAGCATCTGAACTGGATGGCTGTAACAGTATCAAGAGATTTTTCTATATCACACTGCCGCTGATCCGTCCGATCCTTGCTTATACACTGATCACATCTATCATCGGTGGTCTTCAGATGTTCGATGTTCCTCAGATTCTTACAAATGGACAGGGAAATCCGGACCGTACATCTATGACTCTGATCATGTTCCTGAACAGCCACTTAAAGAGCAAGAACTATGGTATGGCAGGTGCACTGTCCGTATATCTGTTTATTGTCAGCGGTATTTTATGTATGATCGTATATAAGATGACAAATGACACAGACCCGGATGGTTCCAAGAAAGCTGCAAAGAAAAAAGCAAAAGAAGAAAGAAGGAGGAGATAAACTATGAAATCAAATACATCAGGTCGTGTGCGCAGTATTTTTGTTCATCTTGTGCTGATCTTTTTATCCTTCCTGTGTCTGTTTTTCTTTTACATTCTGATTGTAAATGCAACACGTTCCCATGCGGATCTGCAGAAAGGATTTTCAGCACTTCCCGGAAAATATTTTCTTGAGAATCTGAAGAATGTGGCAAATGACGGAAGTTTCCCGATGTTCCGCGGTATTCTTAACAGTGTTGTTGTATCTTCCTGCAGTGCTGCACTTTGTACATATTTTTCTTCTTTGACAGCTTATGGTCTATATGCTTATGATTTTAAAATGAAGAAAGCAGCTTTTACCTTTATTATGGCAATTCTTGTTATGCCTACACAGGTAACAGCAATGGGATTTTTACGACTGATCACAAAGATGGGAATGTATGACTCTTTACTTCCGCTGATCATTCCATCCATTGCATCTCCGGCAGTCTTTTACTTTATGTACAGTTACCTTCAGTCTTCCCTTCCTTTATCCCTTGTGGAAGCGGCAAGAATTGATGGCTCCGGAGAATTCAGAACCTTTAACAGTATTGTACTTCCGATCATGAAACCGGCAGTAGCAGTACAGGCAATCTTTACTTTCGTAGGATCCTGGAACAATTACTTCGTTCCTGCCCTGATCATTCAGTCAAAGAGCAAAATGACAGTGCCGATCCTGATTGCAACTCTGCGTGGTGCTGATTATATGAACTTTGATATGGGTAAAATTTACATGATGATCACTGTTGCGATCGTGCCAATCATTATTGTATATCTGCTTTTATCCAAATACATTATTGCAGGTGTAACACTTGGTGGTGTAAAAGAATAATGAGAATTAAGAACCCCCATAGAGAGAATGCTATGGAGGTTCTTTTCATGAGAATTATAATATTAAAAACAGGAGTATAATTATATGAAGAAATGGATTTACAGTGGAACTAGAGAAGAACAGCCGTCAGAGAGAGAACTGATGCATGGAAAGCTTGCCAGAAAAGCGGCGTCAGAAGGCATTGTTCTGCTGAAAAATGAAGGAATCCTTCCATTAAAGAAAGATACAGCTGCTGCACTTCTTGGGTATGGAGCAGAGAAAACCGTAAAGGGTGGAATTGGTTCTGGAGATGTTAACAACAGAAAGAATATTTCTATTTATCAGGGACTGAAAGAAGCAGGAGTAAAAATTGTAAGCGAAGACTGGATCAGCGATTATCACAATCGCTATGAGCAGGCGAGAGAGGCGTGGAAAGAAAAAGTTCTGGAAGAAGCTAAGAAAGTAGATAATCCTTTTGATGCCTATGCAGAGAATCCTTTTGCAATGCCGCTGGGACGTAAGGTGGCAGAGGAAGATATCTGTGAAGCAGATGTGGTGATTTATGTGATCAGTCGTATTTCAGGAGAAGGAAAAGACCGCCGCAAAGTAAAGGGAGATTACTATTTAAGCGAGAGAGAAGAGGAAGATTTACGTTATCTTGCAGAAATGAACAAACCTGTGATCCTTATTCTTAATGCAGGTGGTCCTGTGGAGCTGACAGATATTCTGGAACAGACAGACAATATAAAAGGAATCTTAAATATTTCTCAGCTTGGTCAGGAAGGGGGAGATGCCCTGGCTGATGTACTTCTGGGAAAAGAAGTGCCGGGCGGTAAACTGACAACAACCTGGGCAAGGCGATACGAGGATTATCCGGCTTCAGAAGAGTATGGGTATCTGAATGGCAATCTGGAAAAGGAAAAATACAAAGAAGGTATTTATGTAGGTTACAGATATTTTGACAGCTTTGACAAAAAGGTGATGTTTCCGTTTGGGTTTGGTCTTTCTTATACTATGTTTGAGATGAAGTGTTGTAGCATAAATATGGAAGAAAGTAAGATCAGAGCAGAGGTTCAGGTTACAAATACAGGAAATGAATATGCTGGTAAAGAAGTGGTACAGATTTATGTTACGCTTCCGCAGACAGAACTGGAAAAAGAGTATAAGAGACTGGCAGGTTTTGCAAAAACCAGACTTCTGAAGCCGGGAGAAACACAAACACTTACTGTTGAGATTCCACAGAAACAACTGGCTTCTTTCAATGAGGAAACACATACATGGATAGTGGAAAAAGGCAAATATGGCATTCTGGTCGGAAACAGTTCAGACAAACTGAAACTGGAAGCAGTTCTGGTAGTTTCAGATGATACAGTACTGGAACAGATGGATAAAATCTGTCCGCTTCAGGAAGAACTGGAACAGATTTATCTGACAAAAGAATTGAAAGAAAAATCTGTGCAGAGACAGGAAAAACTGATAACAGCGCAGGTTCCGGAATATTATTTTAAACCTGCGATGATACCGGCAAAATCGGAAAATGCCGGAAAAAATCAGGAAAATCTGACAGAGGAAGAAAAAAGATTTGTTTCTGTTCTGGAAGACAGAACTACAGAAGAGCTGATTCCTCTGCTTTATGGAAAGATTTCAGAGAATATCAGTACTCTTGGTGCAGCAGGGATTCGAGTACCGGGATCAGCAGGTGAAACCTGCGGTACTTTGGAAGAGGATGGAATCCCGTCTCTTGTTATGGCAGACGGTCCGGCAGGAATCCGCCTCAGACAGTGGTATGAGGTAGATAAAGAGACAGACAGCATCTATGAAATGGGAGTTCTTGGTTCACTGGAAAATGGAATTCTGGAACCTGGTGTGCATCATGAGAATGCAGACACTTATTATCAGTACTGCACAGCTTTTCCTGTAGGAACAGCACTGGCACAGACCTGGGATACAGATCTCATGACAGAGTTTGGAAAAGCAATCGCAGAAGAAATGGAAGAATTTCATGTAAATCTGTGGCTTGCACCAGGTATGAATATTCACAGAAACCCATTATGTGGAAGAAATTACGAATACTATTCAGAAGATCCGTATCTGTCAGGTATGCTGGCAGCAGCAGTGACCCGAGGTGTTCAGAGCAAGTCAGGATGTGGCGTAACAATCAAGCATTTTGCATGCAATAATCAGGAAGATAACCGCATGGGTGTTGACTCCTGTGTATCCGAACGTGCGCTCAGAGAAATCTATCTCCGCGGATTTGAAATTGCAGTAAAAGAAGGAAATCCTGTTTCTATTATGACTTCCTATAATCTTATCAACGGTATTCATGCGGCGAACAGCAAAGATCTGTGCATGACAGTTGCCAGAAAAGAATGGGGATTTGACGGAGCAATTATGTCAGACTGGAACACAACAGTTCCGGAAGATGGAAGCGTTCCATGGAAATGTGTGGCAGCAGGCAATGACATTATCATGCCTGGAAATCCGGATGATGATAAGAATATTCGCCAGGCATATAAAGAAGGTAAACTTACAGAAGAAGAAATCCGAAATTGTGCCGGACATCTGGTATCTATGATCCGTAGATTAGAGAGTACAGATTGTTGAAATGATTTTTCAAACATGCTCTAAATGAAAACAGATAGAATTCTGGCATATGCTGAAAATACAGTAATGAGAGGACAATATTAATTATTAAAATCAATCGGAAGACCATCAGAGGCCTTCCGATTGATTTAGTGCTCATAATAACTGGATTTTTATTTGCATCAGCAGATCTTCAGCAGATTTTCAAAGGAGAAAATCTCTTTTTCAGACATTAATTCTTCAAATC
>OLNE01002026.1_pt1 | contig 13389 bp, 9 predicted proteins | sample 1672431 | NCBI WGS metagenome assembly OLNE01 (sample SAMEA3136685, study PRJEB25190) | human gut metagenome | reverse complement strand
TTATCCCTCCGGATATCCGTCCAATGGTTCAGTTAGATGGTGGACGTTTTGCAACATCTGATTTAAATGATTTATATAGAAGAATCATCAACCGTAATAATCGTCTTAAGAGACTGTTAGAACTTGGCGCTCCGGATATCATTATCCGTAATGAAAAGCGTATGCTCCAGGAAGCGGTAGATGCGTTAATTGATAACGGCCGTCGTGGCCGTCCTGTAACAGGACCAGGAAACAGAGCATTAAAATCTCTTTCCGATATGTTAAAGGGTAAACAGGGCCGTTTCCGTCAGAACCTTCTTGGTAAGCGTGTTGACTACTCAGGACGTTCTGTAATCGTAGTAGGACCGGAACTGAAGATTTATCAGTGTGGTCTTCCAAAAGAGATGGCGATCGAGCTGTTTAAGCCATTTGTTATGAAAGAACTTGTAGCAAACGGTCTTGCTCACAATATTAAGTCTGCTAAGAAGATGGTAGAGAAGTTACAGCCTGAAGTTTGGGATGTACTTGAAGATGTTATTAAAGAACATCCGGTTATGTTAAACCGTGCCCCTACCTTACATCGTCTTGGTATTCAGGCATTCGAACCAACATTAGTAGAAGGTAAAGCAATCAAGCTGCATCCATTAGTATGTACAGCCTTCAATGCCGACTTCGATGGTGACCAGATGGCTGTCCATCTGCCACTTTCTCAGGAAGCGCAGGCAGAGTGTCGTTTCCTTTTACTTTCTCCTAATAACCTGCTGAAACCATCAGATGGTGCGCCAGTAGCTGTTCCTTCACAGGATATGGTCCTTGGTATTTACTACCTGACTATGGAAAAAGAAGGAGCAAAAGGCGAAGGTAAGTGCTTTAAATCTGAAAATGAAGCATATCTTGCTTATGAGAACAAGGTAATCACTCTTCACTCCAGAATTAAAGTAAAGAGAAGAGGAATGAGACCGGACGGAACAATGGGAAGCCGTATTGTAGATTGTACAATGGGACGTCTTCTTTTCAACGAAATCATTCTTCAGGATTTAGGTTTTGTTGATCGTTCTGATCCAGATAACTTCTTAAAGTTAGAAGTTGATTTCCAGTGTGGTAAGAAACAGTTAAAACAGATCCTTGACCGTTGTATCAGTGTACATGGTACAACTAAGACAGCAGAGGTTCTTGATAATATTAAAGCTCTTGGATATAAATATTCTACAATCGGTGCGTTGAGTGTATCTATTTCAGATATGACAGTACCAAAAGAAAAAGCAGATATCCTTGCAGCAGCTCAGAAACAGGTTGAGTACATTACAAAACAGTACAGACGTGGTTTCATGACAGAAGAAGAACGTTACAAAGCAGTAGTACAGACATGGTTCGCTGCCGATAACGAACTTACAGATAAACTGATCAGTGGTCTTGACAAGTACAATAACATCTTCATGATGGCTGACTCCGGTGCCCGTGGTTCTAACCAGCAGATCAAGCAGCTTGCAGGTATGCGTGGATTGATGGCCGATACATCCGGACGTACGATCGAGCTCCCTATCAAGTCAAACTTCCGTGAAGGTCTTGACGTATTGGAGTACTTCATTTCTGCACATGGTGCCAGAAAGGGACTTTCTGATACAGCGCTTCGTACAGCCGATTCCGGTTACCTGACAAGACGTCTTGTAGACGTATCACAGGAACTGATTATCCGCGAGCAGGATTGCTGTGAAGGAACAAACAAGATTCCAAGCATGTATGTAGAAGCAATCATGGATGGAAAAGAAACAATCGAAACATTAGAAGACCGTATCAGCGGACGTTATGCAGCAGAAGATTATAAAGATGCAGAAGGTAACCTTATCGTTGAAGCTAACTGCATGATTACTCCAAAGCGTGCAAAAGCGATCGTTAATGCCGGATATGAAAAGGTTAAGATCAGAACAATGTTAACCTGTAAGTCCCATAACGGTGCATGTTCTAAATGTTACGGTGCCAACCTTGCAACTGGTCAGGCAGTACAGGTTGGAGAGGCAGTCGGAATCATTGCTGCCCAGTCCATCGGTGAACCTGGTACACAGCTTACCATGCGTACATTCCATGCCGGTGGTGTAGCCGGTGATGATATCACACAGGGTCTTCCTCGTGTCGAGGAGCTTTTTGAAGCACGTAAGCCAAAGGGTCTTGCAATTATCAGTGAGATTGCTGGTCGTGCAGATGTAAAAGAAACAAAAGAAAAACGTGAGATCACTATTGTGAATGAAGATAGTGGAGAAACAAGAAGCTATATCATTCCATATGGTTCCCGTATTAAAGTTCTCGACGGCACTTACTTAGAGGCCGGTGCTGAACTGACAGAAGGTTCTGTAAATCCTCACGATATCTTAAGAATCAAAGGCGCAGAAGCAGTACAGGATTACATGATGAGAGAAGTACAGCGTGTATACCGTCTGCAGGGTGTAGATATCAACGATAAACATATCGAGATCATTGTTCGCCAGATGCTTAAGAAAGTTCGTATTGAAGATGCTGGAGATAGCCAGTATCTTCCAGGAGCACTCATCGACATTCTTGAATTAGAAGATGAGAATGAGAGACTTCTTGCAGAAGGAAAAGAAATTGCAACAGCAGAGCAGACACTTCTTGGTATCACAAAAGCGTCTCTTGCAACAAACTCCTTCTTATCAGCCGCATCCTTCCAGGAAACAACAAAGGTTCTTACCGATGCAGCTATCAAAGGAAAGATCGATCCACTGATCGGTCTGAAGGAGAATGTACTTTTAGGAAAGCTTATCCCAGCAGGAACAGGCTTAAAGAAGTATCGTAACCTTCACCTCAATACAGGAAAAGTAGTGAATGAAATCGAAGAAGTAGATGAATTTGACTACGATGCGGATTACCCTTCCATGGATGAAGAAGTGCAAGATCAGAAGTCAGATGATGTAGCAATGAGTTTAGATTCCAGAGGAGAGGAACTGTAATTCAGTTCTTTTAGAAGATAAAAATAAAGAATGTGCCACATAATTACTGTGTGGCACATTTTTTTTGCTATTATGCTATTATATATCAGATGTGAGATGCCTCCCATTTCTACTGTACATTTCGTAGCAAGAATACATCGGCATTCTTAAATTTTTAAGAAAATGTTGTTGGTAAAGTTAATAAAATCCTTACTTCAAAAGTTTGATTTTCATAATTTACATTCATAATACCATTGTATTTTTCTGCGATTAGCTGGGCAGAGTAAAGACCCTGACCAGTTCCTTCATGTTTTGTCGAATAAAAGACATTATTTTTTATTTTGATGTTACCATAGTAAGGATTGCGAATTTGCAGAGCAAGAGTGGCAGGATTCGTTCGGGCAAATTTTAAAGAAATATGTCGTTCATCTTTTGGAAGTACCCGGCAGGCAGCAATAGAATTATCAAGAAGATTACCAAGTAACACACAAAAATCCGTCTCCTTAAAAGTATTTTCCGGAATATCAAGCCGGATAGAAAAATGTGTTTTGATGAATAAATCCTTACATTGTGCTTCATAATGGTTTAATATCGAATTTACTCCGACAAAAGAACAATATCGTTTTGGTGTAGCAGGTATTGCTGAAGAAAATTCCTTCAAATATTCTTTTGCCTCTGCATATTTATTTTCCTCAAGCATCTGATTTAAAGTGGCAAGATGATGGCGGTAATCGTGACGCAATCTGCTGGTATCATTAATAAAAGCCTGTAATTTTCGTGTTTGTTCAGCCTCTATCTGAAGGTAGAGATTTTTTTCCGTCACATTTTGTTTTTCAATTACAATGTGAGCAATTTGAAAAAAGAGCAGATATACAATAATAATAAGAGAAACACTCATAGCAATAGCTAATAAATATATTTCTAAAGTTTTATCAACATATATTTTATCGCTGTTTTCCGGAACAAGATATTGAGAAAAAAACACAAAAAGGGCAGGTGGAATCCATATGATCTTCCATATTTTTTCTTCATGAAAAGAGTTGACCAGCCAGCCAAGATATCTTTTTGCAGGGTATGCTAAAAGAAAAACCAGAATCCATTCGAAAAGCTGCTCGATCATAAGTACTCTTAAAGGACTGTAAGGAAGAACAGTGCTGTGGGGATATAAAAGGATATCTGTTATATAGTAGAAAAGGTAAGCAAAGGAACCTAAAAGACAGGCGCTCATAAATATAAACCATAAATGTGAACGTGGTAAGGCAACGGTTCTTTCGTAAAAATAAAAAAAGATAAAAATGCATAGAAATGCATTCACAGTGTTGGAAATCCAGAAAGGAAGAAGCAGAAAAAAAATAAACATAACAATCTCTACTAAAAATGTAACTAGAACAACCTTTTTTATGAGTGAAAGAAGAGAAACTGTAATTTGAGAATATACAGGGATAAAGCAGAAAACAATAAGTGGAAAAATCATGATAGTTTCCCGGGTAAGAAACAGTGCGGTATGTATACTGTTCAATTAGATTACCTCCTCGTTTAACTTTTTAAATTGGTAATCCTGATATTTTTTCAGGAGTTCATTGCAATCCTTTCTACGGAGTGGAAGATGTTTTCCATCCTGCATGATAAAAACTTCATTATTAGCCTGACAAACATAATTCATATTTAAAATAATACCTCTGTTGCAGGAAAGAAAAGGCTCCTTTTCATGAAGCTGTTCTGCAATAGAAGAAAAAGTAATGCGGCATTGAAGCTGTTTGTTATCAGAAAAGGTAAAAACCGTATATTTATCTTTGGAAAAAAGATACTGCAGCTGCGAAAAATTCAGGGAAAAATTCTTTTTTCCTACAATGAAATCCAGAGTTCCATCATATTTATGCAGCCTTTTTAAGGCAGAATCAAGAACATCATTAATGTTTTGTTCAGTAACAGAAGTCTTTAACAAATAATCAAAACAGGCATGCGTCTTAATCGCCCGCCACATATCGTCCTGGCTGGAAGTAAAAAAGATTATAAGACAGTCTTTATTTGAAGAATGGATTGTGTGAGCAATTTCAACACCATCAATTCCTTCCATATATATATCAACAAAAATAATAGAATACTCGGTATAAATAGAATTTTTAAAAAAAAGTTCTCCTGATGAAAACGTATCTATAGAAAAAGGAAAAGGATGGTTCTGTCCATAGTTTTTTATATAGGTTGTTAAATATTCTCGGTCATTTTGGTCATCATCTATAATAGCAATCTTCATGTGCATACTCCATAACATATTCAAAATAGAAATCATAAATAATATATAATAAAAAAAACAGAAAGTCCAGTTTAGAAAATTAAAAATTACCTCTTGACAAAAAGTTTTTTTAAAGATATAATTCGTAATTGTGTGTGGATGTATAACTATGCCCACATGCGGGTATAATCAAGATGATTTGTCATATTGGTTTAGCCCAGAGAAGAAACTATTAGCAACCACATTAGAAAATATGCATGGAGGTGAATTTCAGAATGCCTACTTTTAACCAGTTAGTTAGAAAAGGAAGACAGTCTGTAGCAAAGAAATCCACGGCACCTGCTCTTCAGAAAGGATTTAACTCCTTAAAGAAAAGACCAACAGATGCCAGCTCACCACAGAAACGTGGAGTATGTACAGCCGTTAAGACAGCAACTCCTAAGAAGCCTAACTCAGCGCTTCGTAAGATTGCCAGAGTACGTCTTTCCAACGGTATCGAAGTAACAAGCTATATCCCAGGTGAAGGACATAACCTTCAGGAACATAGTGTTGTTCTTATCCGTGGAGGAAGAGTAAAGGATTTACCAGGTACAAGATATCATATCGTACGTGGTACTCTTGATACAGCAGGCGTAGCAAACAGACGCCAGGCTCGTTCCAAATACGGTGCTAAGAGACCTAAGAAATAAATATCAGTGAGAATGCCGGAATAGCAATATTTTCTCTGTTGGTTGCAGGCAATATATTGACTTGTCCGAGCATGAACAACGGAAACAGAAGTTTCCATGAGTACCGATGATTTAATATTTCATTTCCTCATGGAAATGAAGAAATGAAAATCACATTTAATTAAGGAGGGAAGAACCGTGCCACGTAAAGGACATATCGCAAAAAGGGATGTATTACCAGATCCTATTTACAATAACAAAGTGGTAACAAAGCTTATCAATAACATCATGTTAGATGGTAAGAAAGGTGTTGCACAGAAAATCGTTTACGGTGCTTTCGACCGCATTGCGGAAGAAACAGGAAAAGATGCCTTAGAAGTATTTACAGAGGCTATGAACAACATTATGCCAGCTCTGGAAGTAAAGGCTAGACGTATCGGTGGTGCTACTTATCAGGTACCTATCGACGTAAGACCAGACAGACGTCAGGCATTAGCTCTTCGTTGGATCACTCTTTACTCTCGTAAGAGAAGTGAAAAGACTATGGAAGAGCGTCTTGCAAAAGAACTTATGGATGCAGCAAACAACACTGGTGCATCTGTAAAGAAAAAAGAAGATATGCACAAAATGGCAGAAGCAAACAAAGCTTTCGCACATTACAGATTCTAATAAGTTATTTACACAGGATGTGCTGCATAGGTTATGCAGCCGTCCGGATACATTTTATAGGAGGAAAAAACCTTGGCTGGAAGAGAATATCCACTTGAGAGAACCAGAAATATTGGTATTATGGCCCACATTGATGCTGGTAAGACAACATTAACAGAGCGTATCCTTTATTATACTGGTGTAAATTACAAGATTGGTGATACTCATGAAGGTACTGCTACCATGGACTGGATGGAACAGGAGCAGGAAAGAGGTATCACAATCACTTCCGCTGCCACAACATGTCACTGGACTCTGGAAGAGAATTGTAAACCTAAAAAAGGTGCTTTAGAGCATCGTATCAATATTATTGATACCCCAGGACACGTTGACTTTACAGTAGAGGTAGAAAGATCTCTTCGTGTATTGGACAGCGCTGTTGGTGTCTTCTGTGCAAAGGGCGGTGTTGAACCACAGTCCGAAAATGTATGGCGTCAGGCAGACACCTATAATGTACCACGTATGGCATTCATCAATAAGATGGATATCATGGGTGCTGATTTCTACGGTGCAGTAGATCAGATCAAAACAAGATTAGGTAAAAACGCGATTCCTATTCAGCTTCCTATCGGTAAGGAAGATGACTTCAAGGGAATTATCGACTTAATGGAAATGAAAGCCTACATCTATAACGATGAGAAGGGTGAAGACATCGATATTATCGATATCCCAGAAGATATGAAGGATGATGCTGAATTATATCACACAGATATGGTTGAAAAAATCTGTGAAGCAGATGATGATTTAATGATGGCTTATCTTGATGGTGAAGAGCCAAGCGTTGAAGACTTAAAGAGAGTTCTTCGTGAAGGAACATGTAACTGTACAATGGTTCCTGTTTGCTGTGGTACAGCTTACAGAAACAAAGGTGTTCAGAAGCTTCTTGACGCTATCATCGAATATCTGCCAGCTCCTACAGATGTAGAAGCTATCAAAGGTCAGGACTTAGAAGGTAATGAAGTAGAAGTTCCTGCTTCTGATGATGCTCCATTTGCAGCTTTAGCATTCAAGATCATGACAGACCCATTCGTTGGAAAGCTTGCTTTCTTCCGCGTATATGCAGGAACAATGAATTCCGGTTCTTACATTTTAAATGCTACAAAGGGCAAAAAAGAGCGTGTTGGACGTATCCTTCAGATGCATGCCAACAAACGTCAGGAATTAGATAAAGTATACTCAGGAGATATCGCAGCAGCAGTTGGATTTAAGTTTACTACTACTGGTGACACAATCTGTGATGAACAGCATCCAGTAATTCTTGAGTCTATGGAATTCCCAGATCCAGTTATCGAGCTCGCTATCGAGCCTAAGACAAAAGCTGGACAGGGCAAGATGGCAGAAGCCCTTGCAAAACTTGCAGAAGAAGATCCTACTTTCCGCGCTCATACAGATCAGGAAACAGGACAGACAATCATCGCTGGTATGGGTGAGCTTCACCTTGAGATCATCGTTGACCGTCTCCTTCGTGAGTTCAAAGTAGAAGCTAACGTTGGTGCTCCACAGGTAGCATACAAAGAATCCTTCACAAAAGCAGTTGATATCGATTCTAAGTACGCAAAACAGTCCGGTGGACGTGGTCAGTACGGACACTGTAAAGTTCGTTTCGAGCCTATGGACGTTAACGGAGAAGAAACATTCAAATTCGATTCCGAAGTTGTTGGTGGTGCTATTCCTAAAGAATACATCCCTGCAGTTGGTGCTGGTATCGAAGAAGCATCCAAAGCTGGTATTCTTGGTGGATTCCCTGTTGTTGGTGTACACGCTACAGTATACGACGGATCTTACCATGAAGTCGATTCTTCTGAAATGGCATTCAAGGTAGCTGGTTCCTTAGCATTCAAGGATGCTATGAAGAAAGCAGATCCTGCATTACTTGAGCCTATCATGAAGGTTGACGTAACAATGCCTGAAGAATACATGGGTGACGTTATCGGTGATATCAACTCCCGTCGTGGACGTATTGAAGGTATGGAAGATGTAGGTGGCGGACGTATCGTTCATGGTTTCGTACCATTATCTGAAATGTTCGGATATTCTACAGACTTACGTTCCAGAACTCAGGGACGTGGTAACTACTCCATGTTCTTTGATCACTATGAAAAAGTTCCTAAGAACGTACAGGAAAAGATTCTAGATGCTCATTTAGCAGCTCAGAACAAATAATTTCATAGATAAAGATTATCTGCAAAGTTTTACTTGCAAATAATGTTAAAATGAAATATAATTACAGCAGGTGCGGCTTTATAGTCGCAGTCTGGCTGTAATTTGGAATCGTCTGGTCGATTCTTTGCCGGACGAGAATATTTAAAATTATAAAGACAGCCTATCAGGCGTAATTTTAAGGAGGAAATTCAAATGGCTAAAGCTAAGTTTGAGAGAACTAAACCACATTGTAATATTGGTACCATCGGACACGTTGACCATGGTAAAACAACTTTAACAGCAGCTATTACTAAAGTATTAGCTGAAAGAGTAGAAGGAAACGAAAAAGTAGATTTCGAAAACATCGATAAAGCTCCAGAAGAAAGAGAACGTGGTATCACAATCTCTACAGCTCACGTTGAGTACGAAACAGAGAAGAGACATTACGCACACGTTGACTGTCCAGGTCATGCCGATTATGTAAAGAACATGATCACTGGTGCTGCTCAGATGGATGGAGCTATCCTTGTAGTAGCTGCCACTGATGGTGTTATGGCTCAGACTAAAGAGCACATCTTATTATCCCGTCAGGTAGGTGTACCTTACATCGTAGTATTCATGAACAAATGTGATATGGTAGACGATGAAGAGTTACTTGAGTTAGTAGACATGGAAATCCGTGAATTATTAAACGAGTACGACTTCCCAGGAGATGACACTCCAATCATCCAGGGTTCCGCTCTTATGGCTCTTGAAGATCCTAACGGAGAATGGGGAGATAAGATCATGGAACTTATGGACGCTGTTGATACATGGATTCCTAACCCAGAACGTGACACAGATAAGCCTTTCTTAATGCCTATCGAGGACATCTTCTCTATCACAGGTCGTGGTACTGTTGCAACTGGTAGAGTAGAGCGTGGTGTATTACACGTATCTGATGAAGTAGAAATTGTTGGTATCTCAGACGAAACACGTAAAGTTGTTGTAACTGGTGTTGAGATGTTCCGTAAATTACTTGACGAAGCTCAGGCTGGTGACAACATCGGAGCTCTTCTTCGTGGTGTTCAGAGAGACGAAATCCAGCGTGGACAGGTATTAGCTCAGCCAGGTAGCGTAACATGCCATCATAAGTTCACAGCTCAGGTTTACGTTTTAACAAAAGATGAAGGTGGACGTCATACTCCTTTCTTCAACAACTACAGACCTCAGTTCTACTTCCGTACAACTGACGTAACAGGTGTTATCACTCTTCCAGAAGGAACAGAGATGTGCATGCCTGGTGATAACGTAGAAATGACAATCGACATGATCCATCCAGTAGCTATGGAACAGGGTCTTACATTCGCTATCCGTGAAGGTGGACGTACTGTAGGATCAGGACGTGTTGCTTCTATCATCGAGTAATCACGAACTTATATAATTGTAACTGAATAATACTAGATTTTATATATATCGTACCGCAAGGTACTTGTGTTCAAGCGTAAGATTCACCCCAGAAACATTGGTTTCTGGGGTTTTTCTGTTACCTGGAAAAATAGGAATTTGATGGGCTGTCCGTTTATTCCCTCGGCAAATTCCTATTTGAAGTTATAATTGCTGTATGATAAAATTATTGTAAAAGACATATTTCTAAGAGGAGAAAATATAAGAAGGAGAAACACTATGTTATTTGATGGATTTGATGTGCTATTTAACATCGTCTTCGCACTAATATTTTGTAGCGTTTTTATTATATTAGCATATGGCATTATCACAAGTATTACCACATGGAATAAAAATAATCACTCTCCAAGGCTCAATGTATCAGCCAGGGTAGTTGCCAAACGAACAGAGGTATCTCATCATCAACATCCTAATAATGGGGACATGAGCGGCTCTCATGGATATAGAACTACCTCATCCACTTCCTATTATGTAACTTTCGAGGTGGACAGCGGTGACAGAATAGAATTCTCTATGAGTGGTTCTGAGTATGGAATGCTAATAGAAGGAGATGCTGGAACATTAAATTTTCAAGGGACAAGATATCTTGGATTTGAGCGCAAATAGAGACATAAGAGCTATTAAAAATAAGCAGTTTCTAACAGAATTATTTAATACCGTGTATAGCGAATTGGCAGTTCCAAAATTCAACAAGAAAAATAAATGAAGGGAAATGATGTTTTTAATCATCGGCTCAATTATACTTTTTATTCATGCAGTAATAGTCTTTAACACAGAAGGAGATAAAAAAATAATATGAAAACGAAGACAGATTACAAGTCTATTTTGATAGAAATAAATATCCTTACCATCGCAATTGCTATTATAGCTGTTGCTGTTTACTTTTTTCTGGTTCCGAGTCATACGTCGATTAGCAGTATGTCAGGTCTGGGTATTGTTCTGTCGAATTTTGTTCCGCTGCCATTATCAGTGATTACGATGATTCTTAATGTAGTTTTATTAATTATTGGATTTTTTACCTGCGGAAAGGAATTCGGGCTTAAAACAGTTTACACGAGTGTTATGCTACCGGTGTTTCTGGGTATATTTGAGAATATTTTTCCCAATACCGGTTCTATAACAGATAGTCAGGAACTGGATGTTCTTTGTTACATTCTGGTAGTGAGTGTGGGTCTGAGTATTTTATTCAACCGGAATGCTTCTTCTGGGGGATTGGATATTGTGGCTAAGATTATAAATAAATATTTTCATATGGAATTGGGAAAAGCGATGTCTTTGTCAGGGATGTGTGTGGCACTTTCGGCGGCGCTGGTTTATGATAAGAAGACTGTAGTACTTAGTGTATTGGGAACTTATTTTAATGGTATTGTTTTGGATCATTTTATTTTTGATCATAATATCAAACGACGGGTCTGTATCATTACAAAAAAGGAAGAGGAATTGCGGCAGTTTATTGTTCGTGATCTGCACAGTGGGGCAACTATTTACGAAGCAATTGGTGCTTACAATATGGAAAAAAGAAATGAGATCATTACCATTGTAGACAAAGGGGAATATCAGAAATTGATGAAGTATATCAATCAGGAAGATCCAGAGGCATTTATTACAGTATATACAGTATCGGATATGAGGTATTTGCCTAAGAAGTAGAAGAATTGAGCATTGAGGGAAAAGGGTGTTGTTGTAGTAATCTACGGATATATGAGGAGGTGATTTTTGATGAAACTTACATGGAGTGATGCGAGTGTTTTTGCATTTGTGTGGGCTTGTGCATTAGGGTATATTGTTGCAAGCCGCATACTGGAGTGGAATTTTGAACGATTTTTGCCAAGTAACTGGTATTTTGCGGTGAAAAAAAGATTGGCACAACCGGAAGCGAAGTCTTTGAGAACGGAGAAAGTACCGAAAAAGATATCGAATGTTCTGGAGGAGCTGCTTACTTTGATGCAAACCGGTAATTTGCAAAAGAGTACGGTAAGAATGGATCGGATTTTTCAGGAAAAAGTAGTGCATGAAATAAAGCTGCTTGAAGGAAGAGGTTTATCAAGGCAGCTACATTTTACGAATGTGAAGTTATCAGAAGGGAATGCCAAAAAGAGAGACTTCCGGCATTGGAGTGATTCAGGACGTGAATGGAGGGAAGTTATCGTAGAAGCCGCTGTTTCTGATAAATATTTACATAGAGACAGTGGTAAGGTAATTCATGAATCGATTTATCCGCATGGGTCGATATTGCTTCGGCAGTCCCGTCATATTCGTCACAATGAAGTGGGAGAGAAAGACAGGCAGAAGGAGCAGAGATTTTACTCAAAGTATTCGGAAATATTTTGTCCAAGCTGTGGGGCACAGATACAGTTAAAAGGTGATGAGACAAACTGTCCTTATTGTGGAGGGTTTATTCAGAGTAATTTCTATGACTGGCAAATCGAAGATTTTATGATTTATCAGACACCAGATCCGAATATGGATAATCTAAAGTATACCAGTGCAACGATTTTACTCTCGTTTTTACCGACATTTCCTTGTGTTTATTTGATCACGAATATGTATATTGCAATTGGTGTTGCGATGACACTTACAATTATACTGAGTCTGAGTCTTCTTTGGATCAGAGCAAGGAAAATTGATGAGCTGGAGAATCTTGAGAAAGAGATCGTTCGTTACGATGAAGGCTGGTTGATAAGTAATATCAATGAAGCGTTGTACAAAACACTTCTTACCCCAGAGCTGCTTTCTTACAGTGTTGATAATATAAAGCTAAAAGGTGTGGAAAATACGTCTGACAAGACGACGATTTCTGTGGAAGCGATGTTGAAGCAGACCGTTCTTCAAAATAATAAGCATATTGTGACGAAAAGTGAAAAGCATAACTGGAAGCTTTGCCGATCTCGTTATCCGAATCGAATTAAGTCCAAAGGCCAGGCCGTTGTGATGGAAAAGGAATGTCCAAGCTGTGGGGCTAACTATATTCCGGATAATAACGGTTGTTGTTCCTATTGTGGTTATAGTCTGCAAGTTGATAATGCCAAATGGAAATTGCTGTAATAAGTTTTTGTATATATGCAAATTTCTGTTCAGATCCACCTGTGCCCCTTTTTTATTCACCCTGGCAACGAACTATTTGATTTATTAGAGGAAAACAGACGAAAAAAGAAATATTGCCATATCCCATCTGCTCTGTAGTCGCTGTGCTTAAGATGCTTATCCGCATCTTAGACACGCTCCGAAGCCGCATCTGGGATATGGTATTATTTCTTTTTTCTGTGTTTTG
>OLNE01002023.1_pt1 | contig 13412 bp, 11 predicted proteins | sample 1672431 | NCBI WGS metagenome assembly OLNE01 (sample SAMEA3136685, study PRJEB25190) | human gut metagenome | reverse complement strand
TTGTGGGGAAGCAATGGAACAGATCGAACTTGGTATGGAAGATGTAGAAGATGCGGAGCGCAGACTGGAGCGTTTTGCACCGTTCATTATGAAATGTTTCCCGGAAACAAAGGAGAAAAACGGAATCATTGAATCTGTTCTGACACCGGTTCCGAAGATGAAGGATTTGCTGAATGAGAAATACGACAGCAATCTGGAAGGAAACTTATTATTAAAGCAGGACAGCCATCTGGCAATCGCCGGTTCGATCAAGGCACGCGGCGGTATTTATGAGATTTTGAAGCACACAGAAGAACTTGCATTAGAGCATGGGATTTTGAGTCTGGAAGACAATTATGAGAAACTGGCGAGTGAAGAATGCAGAGAGTTTTTCAAAAAGTATACCATTCAGGTGGGTTCCACCGGAAACCTTGGACTGAGTATCGGAATCATGAGTGCAGCAGTTGGCTATCAGGTGATCGTACACATGTCAGCAGATGCGAAACAGTGGAAAAAAGACTTGCTCAGAAGCCACGGGGTAACAGTAAAGGAATATGAGTCAGATTACAGTGAAGCGGTGAAAAACGGACGTGCTTTATCTGATGCAGATCCGAACAGCTACTTTGTGGATGATGAAAATTCAAAAACACTCTTTCTTGGTTATGCAGTAGCGGCAAAACGTCTGCAAAAGCAGTTGGAAGAAAAGAATGTTGCAGTAGACGAGGAACATCCGCTCTTTGTATATATTCCTTGCGGAGTAGGCGGAGCACCGGGTGGTGTATGCTTTGGACTTAAGCTGCTGTTCGGAGATTATGTACACTGCTTTTTCATAGAACCGACACAGGCACCGTGTATGTTAGTCGGAATGGCAACCGGACTGAACCAGGAGATTTCCGTACAGGATATAGGGCTTACCGGACTTACCCATGCAGATGGGCTTGCCGTGGGACGTCCTTCTGGATTTGTAGGCAGAGTAATGAAGAATCTGCTTGGCGGCGAATTTACTATCCGCGATGGAAAATTATATGATTACATGAGAGACCTTCTCGGAACAGAGAACATTTTTCTTGAGCCAAGTGCTTGTGCTTCTTTTGAAGGACCAATACAGATTGAAAGGAATGAATCTGCACGCAAATATTTACAGGAGAATCATCTTGAAGAGAAAATGAAAAATGCGACACACATTGCATGGGCAACAGGCGGAAGTCTCGTGCCGGAAGCAATTCGTGAAGAATACAAAAACACGTATCTGGAGAAATAAAAAGATGCGGTCTTCCTCTGAAGTGGCAGAAGAAGACCGCGTTTTTTTATTCATTTCCCATATTATTCGAGAAGATATCAGCCACTTCGCTGATGATAATGTAAGCTGTCGGATCGAGGCTGTGCACGTCAACTCTTGAAAATGCCGTATACGAGAACCGTGACGTATTCTGTTTTATGCCACTGCCTGGAACTGGCTGTTATACAGATGACTGTAGAAGCCGCCTTCTTTCAGCAGTTCTTCATGAGTTCCCTGCTCAATGATCTTACCGTCTTTCATGACGAGGATCAGGGAAGCGTTGCGGATCGTAGACAGGCGGTGTGCAACGACAAAGCTTGTACGACCTTTCATCAGGTTATCAAATGCTTCCTGTACCTGCAGTTCGGTACGGGTATCGATACTTGAAGTCGCTTCGTCCAGGATCAGCATTGGCGGCAGACAGAGCATAACTCTTGTGATACACAGGAGCTGTTTCTGTCCCTGGCTGATGCTGTCCTCATGCAGGACGGTATCAAGTCCCTGCGGAAGTCTGCGGATGAAATCCCAGCTTTTTGCCTCTTTTGCTGCCCGGATGATTTCTTCATCCGTGGCATCCGGTTTTCCGAAGCTGATATTTTCACGGACAGTACCGGATTTGATCCAGGTATCCTGAAGCACCATACCGAAGCTCTTTCTGAGCGAATGTCGGGAAAGCTCATCGATCGGTTTACCGTCGATACAGATTTTTCCGGAATCCACGTCATAGAAGCGCATCAGGAGGTTGATAAATGTTGTTTTTCCGCATCCGGTAGGACCTACGATCGCAATACGCATACCAGGTTCAACCTGAAGGTTAAAGTCTTCAATCAGAGATTTACTCTTGTCATAGCTGAAATCTACGTGGTCGATATCCACATTTCCATCCACCTTTTCAAGTACTTCAGAAGAATCGTTTACTTCTTCCGGTTCTTCTAAGAGGTCAAAGATACGTGTCGCACATGCAAGGGCGTTCTGCATTTCCGTGATTACGGATGTAATGTCGTTGAATGGCTTCATGTACTGGTTCGCGTAAGAAAGCAGTACGGAAAGACCGCCGACAGTCAGGGCTCCAAGCGGGATCAGGAATGCACCTGCAAGCGCTACGGCAGCGTAAATAATGTTGTTTACGAAACGGGTGGACGGATTGGTAAGGCTGCTGTAAAATACGGCTTTCTGGCTGTATTCTTTGAGCTCTTTATTGATCTCATCAAAACGCTTTGAAGCCTTGTCCTCATATCCGAATGCCTTGACAACCTTCTGATTTCCGATCATTTCCTCGATTAGAGCAGTCTGTTTTCCACGGGTTTCACTCTGCTTTTTAAACATGGTAAAAGAGCGTGAGGAAATAAATTTTGCCACCAGGAAGCTGAGTGGTGTCAGAAGGATGACCATCAAAGTGATCCACACGTTCTTGGAAAACATGAAGATCAAGGTTACAACAACGGTCACAACGCCGGAAAATAACTGGGTAAATCCGAGCAGTAATCCGTCAGAAAGGATATCGGTATCGGCAATGATACGGCTCACAATATCGCCGGTGCTGTGCTGGTCCAGATAAGAAAGCGGAAGCTTCTGGATGTGGCGGATTGCCTGGGATCGGATATCCTGTACAATATGATAGGTCATGCGGTTATTGACAAGGTTCATGATCCAGATTGCGGCTGCAGCGATCACTACGAACAGAAGAATCTGCTTCAGATAGAGCCACATCTGGGTAAAGTTTACATTGTGCGCTGCTACGATCTCATCGATCGCATTACCGAAGAGAACCGGCACATAAAGCTGAAGAACCACTGATATTCCGGCAAGGATGATGCTGAGGATCAGGAGGATCCAGTATTTTCCGATATATTTAAAAAGCTTTTTCATTACATTGTCTTTTTTCATACCTACATCTCCCCTCTTTCATATTTTGCACGGTCTTCCGGGAACTGTGAGAAATAGATCTCACGATAAACTTCGCAGGATTTCATAAGTTCATCATGTGTACCGGATCCGGCGAGTTCTCCATTATCTAATACTAAAATCTTGTCTGCCTGGCGGATGCCTGCAACCCTCTGGGATACCAGGAAGGTTGTTGTCTCTCCTTCCAGTCCTGCGAGGGCTTTCCGAAGTGCTGCGTCAGTTGCAAAATCAAGTGCGCTTAAGCTGTCGTCGAGGATCAGGATTTCCGGCTTTTTCACAAGAGCGCGGGCAATGGTAAGACGCTGACGCTGTCCACCGGAAAGGTTCTTTCCGTTCTGCTCGAGCATGAAATCAAGCTGTCCGTCTTTTCCTTCTACGACTTCTTTTGCCTGTGCAACTTTCAGTGCATTCCAGATCTCGGAGTCAGATGCATTTTCATTGCCCCATTTCATGTTATCGCGGATGCTGCCTTTGAAAAGGACGGAGCGCTGCTGTACGATTCCGACCTTGTCGTGGATTTCCTGATTGGTGAGCTCTTTTACATTGCGTCCATTCAGTTTAACGGTTCCGCAGGTTACATCATAGAAACGGGAGATCAGGCTGACCAGAGTGGATTTTCCGCATCCGGTACCACCGATGATACCGACTGTCTGCCCTTTTTTTACAGAGAAACTGATATCAGAAAGGCTTGATGCACCGGCACCTGCATAGGTGAAGGATACCTTGTCGAATTCGACTTCATTTGCAGAAGGATCTGCCTTTGCAGAAGGGGTTTCCGGATAATGCATGGTAGTCCTGATATCCAGGACACCGGCTACACGGTCTGCACATGCCATCGCCTTGTTCAGTGTAATGATCAGGGAAGCCAGCTTGATCAGCTCGACGATCATCTGTGCCATGTAGTTGTAAAGCGCGACAACCTGTCCCTGATGCATGGTTCCGAGATTGACCTGGAGTCCTGCTCTTGCGATCAGGATGACAGTTGCAATGTTGATCAACACGTAGGTAAATGGATTTAACAGGGCGGAAATTCTTCCGACAAATTCATTTAACCTGGTCAGTTCGGTGTTGCTCTTTTCAAATTCATTTACCGACTCTTCTTCGCGGCAAAATGCGCGGATCACGCGGACACCTGTCAGATTCTCACGGGTAAGTCCTGTGACGCGGTCCAGGGCAGCCTGCACTTTTTTGAAAAGCGGGATGCTGACCAGCATAATGAAAATGACGCCGACAAATAAAAGAGGGATCGCCACAACGAATACCAGCGCACATTTAAAGTTGATCGTAAATGCCATGATCATCGAACCGATTACGATAAACGGACTTCTCAGAAGAAGACGAAGTCCCATGTTGATGCCGTTCTGAACCTGGTTGATATCATCGGTCATCCGTGTGATCAGGGTGTCCGTACCAATCGTATCAAGTTCGGTAAATGAAAAGCCCTGAATGTGGTCAAATACGGCCTGTCTTAAATTGGTTGCACAGCCGACACTCGCTCTTGCAGCAAAATACTGTGCGGTAAAACTGCAGCTAAGACCGACTGCAGCCATGAGGATCAGCACCAGGAACATCTTTACGATGTAGCCGTGGTCATTGTTTGCAATACCAATATCAATGATCTTGGCGACAACCACCGGAACCAAAAGGTCAAATACGACTTCCAGCAGTTTGAATAATGGTGCAAGAATACTTTCCATCTTGTATTCTTTCAGATAAACCCAAAGTTTCTTCAAACACACTCACTCCTGTTCTTTACTTCTTAGTTTTTTCTTGACCTACTCATTATAATGCGCTACCATCAATATGAATAATATTGTTTTTATGACAGCTTAATATAAAAAAAGTATAACAATGTGAGTGGCAAAAGGTATTTTGACCTATTTGATACCAGATTGCTACGTGCTTTGCACTCTCGCAATCCTCAAAAACATTCGTAATCCGCTCATTTTTCTTTGAAAAATGGCTACTTACTCATGTTTTTGGCGGGTCAAGAGGTCAAAAATCCTCTTGCAAGCAAGCTTGCATCGGCTTTCTGACCTTTTGACCCTGGTATCATCATATAACTAAACGGAGGGAAAAAAGAAAATGGAACTCAGACAGCTGGAATATTTCCGGGAAATCGCGAATACGGGAAGCATCAATGAAGCGGCGAGAAAGCTCAATATGTCACAGCCGCCCCTCAGCTATCAGATCAGGCAGTTGGAAAATGAACTGAACGTGCAGCTGTTTGAGCGTACCCATAAAGGGGTGATCCTGACGGCGGCAGGTAAGCTTTTGTATGACCGTGCGGCGAGCCTTCTGGATTATGCCAGATCGACAGAGCTTGAGGTGTCCCAAACGGGTAAAAAAAGGGTTCTGAGAATCGGGATCACGCCGACGACGGTCGGCACAGTCATGCCGTTTATCGCAGAATTTTCAAAGAAAAATCCCGACGTGAATTTTGAGGTTCACGACGGGATCACGTATACGTTATATGATTATCTTCAGGAAGGGATCATCGATATTTCGGTTGTCCGCACGCCGCTCCGGCTGGATGATGTGGAGTCCGCAGTCCTGCATTCGGAGCCGATGATCGCTGTCTCCAATCCGGAGATGCCTTCAGAAAGGCGGAAATCGCTCATTCTTGAAGAGTTAGTCCACAGACCGTTAATTCTCTACCGGCGCTATGAAAAGCTGATTATGGATGCATTTCACGCGCAGAATTTGGTTCCGGAGGTGTTCTGCCTGTGTGATGATGCCAGGGGCGCTACCCTCTGGGTGAAGGAAGGGCTTGCCACGGCGATCTTCCCGCAGTCCATGGAGCCGCTTTGCGAAGGGCTGACTTGTCAGGTGCTTGATGAACCGGATTTGGTGACGAAGATCCTTCTGATCTGGCAGAAGGGGCGGAAGCCGACGGCGGTAGTGCAGGATTTTATGGATGTCTGTCTGAAATAATTTAAACCGTATCAAAAATAATAATCCTCAGTTTATTTTTGATACGGTAAGTGAATTGTAAGACGGATTCTCCATGTTCTGGCAGGTGGAAGCGATAAACATCAGTATGATCGATTTACGAATTGTTTTTCGATTATACTGCTTTTTCAAAGTCTGCCCCTATACCCATTTTCACTTCAAATGTCGTTCCGCTATGCTTATTTGTATAAACTTCAATCGTTCCGTCATGAACCCGCACAACTTCTCGCACCATCGCAAGGCCAAGCCCCACACCTCCGAGTTCCCGGCTTCTTGACTTATCTACCCGGAAGAACGGTTCGAAGATCTGCTCCCTGAATGCTTCATCAATTCCATTTCCTGTATCCGAAACCGTCAGAACAACTTCGTTCTTCTTCCTTATTGCCGATACCGTAACGGATCCATTTTCCCGATTATATTTAATCGCATTTTCCACAAGATTATATAGCATTCTGTAAATCAGAATATCACTCCCTGTCAAAAACAATTCTTCATCAGCCTTTGCTCCTGCTCCCTGTGACTTCTGTATCAGTTCAACCTTTTTTTCCTGTGCCAGCGGTTCCAGATCTGTCAGCACTTCCTCGATTAGACTATGGAGCTCAATTCTGTCATTTCGCGATACAGTCTGTAATTCGCTCATATCCAAAAGCGTTCGGACCAACTTGCTAAGACGTTCATTTTGCTCCGTTACCATCTGAATTGTCTCTTCTGCCACTGCGGTACTCTCCGGATGTTCTGTTGTATGGTATAGATCCAGTTGTGCCTGGATTAAAGCCAGTGGAGTACGTAACTCATGTGCTGCATTTCCCGTAAACCGGCGCTGCGTCTCGAATGATTCCGAAAGCCGTATAAGCATCTTATTGTAAGATATGCGAAGTCTGTCCAGCTCTGCAATCTTATTCTCTTCGATCGTATAATCTTTCAGATTCTGTGCCTGAACTTTTTCCACTGTCTCTGAAAATTTCCTGAGTGGTTTCAATGCCCGTCCACTGATAAAATAAGTTGCTGCGCCGCCAAACAGCGCTACAATAGCAGTAATCAGAAGGCTTCTGCTTCTATAATCTGATTTGGAGCTATAAACCTTCATGGAAAACTGTGCCACAAAGTCATCCCACTCATTATCCGGAATATCAATGTACACCGATTCCGGCTCTGTGCCCTGATCCGTGATAGACTCCTGAAGCGTATCGAAATAATAGACTCCGTTTTTATATAAGAAAAAGGTAAGACATCCGCATAATATGGTGATCAACACGGTTGTAAGAAGTGTTAATTTCCACTGGAGTGATATTTTCTTCATGCTTTGCTATTTCCCCCTATCTTATAGCCCTCACCGATTTTGTTCACGATTGGATCATATCCGAGTCCTGCTTTCAGTTTTTTTCTCAAAGAAGACATATGCACTCGGATGGAACCGCTAAAACTATCCACAGAAGAATCCCAGACATGCTCGATCAGTTCTTCCTGACTGACCGGTCTTCCCTGATTTAAAAGGAGATATTCTAAAATTCCATTTTCTTTTCTCGTCAACGCAACCGGGTTATCGTCTGCATATGCAACCCTTTCTCTCGTATCAAATCGAAGTTTTCCGCATTCCAGACAGATATTTTTTTGTATAAATTTTCTTCTTGTCAGGCTTCTCACGCGCGCTTCCAGCTCCTGCAGGTGAAATGGTTTTTCCATATAATCATTTGCACCGGAATCCAATCCTTCAACTTTATCTGCGATCTGACTTCTCGCAGACAGGATCAATACTTTTGTCTCTTCATTTTCTTTGCGAAGTTCCCGAAGGATCTCCATCCCATCCACCCCGGGCAGGTTAAGATCAAGCACGATCAGGTCATACAGTTCCGCATAGATCATCTCCAGTGCCTGCTCTCCGTCATTACACATGTCCACCTCATAACCTGCCAGATGCAGACTTTTCGCGATCATATCACATAATTTCTTTTCATCTTCAACAACTAATAATCTCAATTTACTTTTCTCCATTTTCTTAACAGGAAATTTACATCTCATATTATATAATGTAGTCACTGAACGGTCAATAAGCCGACTTTGAGCAATAACATTGAAAGGAGCAGTTACTATTTACAGTAACAAGTGGTATCTTAATGAAATCAGAAAAAGCAACACAAATTTTTTTACTTGCAGCCGGTCTTGTATTTTTCCTTGTCGGGATTTACCGTGGAGAAGCTGCAACTGTACTCAGTAAGGCAATAAAATTATGTATGGAGTGTGTCGGAATTGGATAAGAAATTAAAATCAAACAAGAACTTCCTGGTTCGTTTCCGCGGATGGTTTCAGGCAGCTGCAACACTGCTGACCAATCTTCATATTCCGAATCTGTTTAAAGGGAAAATTTATCAGGGAAAGGTAAAAACAATATGTGTACCCGGACTGAACTGCTACTCTTGCCCGGCTGCCACAGGTGCCTGTCCGATTGGAGCTTTCCAGGCTGTAGTCGGTTCATCAAAATTCAAGTTCACCTACTACATCACCGGATTCTTTATCTTGCTGGGAGTTCTGTTAGGACGATTTATCTGCGGTTTTCTCTGTCCGTTTGGATGGTTTCAGGATTTGTTGCATAAAATTCCGGGTAAGAAACTGTCTACTGCAAAACTAAAACCCCTGCGGTATCTGAAATACGCGGTTCTGGCCGTTTTTGTTATACTGCTTCCGGCATTTGTGACTAATTCGCTGGGGATGGGCGATCCATTCTTCTGCAAATACATATGTCCACAAGGCGTACTTGAAGGTGCAATTCCACTGGCACTTGTTAATTCGGGAATCCGCGCGGCACTCGGACACTTATTTACGTTTAAGTTTACAATCCTTGTATTTGTAATTATCTTAAGCATTTTGTTTTACCGTCCATTCTGTAAGTGGATCTGCCCGCTTGGTGCCATCTACTCGCTGTTTAACAAAATATCATTACTTAAGATTAAGGTGGATCCTGAAAAATGTGTTAACTGTCAAAAATGCAGCCATGCCTGTAAAATGGATGTAAATGTAGTAGACACACCGGATCACCCGGAATGTATCCGATGTGGAGCATGTATGAAAGCCTGTCCGACAAATGCGATCTGCTATCATTACGGATTTTCAGGCAAGAAACAGGCTGACAATAAATAAGCAAAAATGAATCAAATGATATTCAAAAGGAGATTAAAAATCATGAAAAACAAAACAAGTAGAACAAACTCAATGAAATTAAAAAAAGTAATTGCGGCATCTCTTGCCGTTTTCATTCTTTTTGCATTCACAGGTTGCAAAACTTCATCCGGTTCCGCAACAACTGAAAGCTCAAAGCAGGAAGATACTTCCACAACAGATTCAAGCAGTTCGGGTGATCTGAATGAAAAGCTGAATGACCTTTACCAACAGGAAAACCAGATCTTTGCAGATCACAAAGATGTGTGGGACAAAGCATTTGGCTTTATGAGCAAGAACATTGACGATGATACCAAGAATGAAAACTATGCGGACTTTCTTGCAAATATAATAGAATCAAATAAAGATTCTTTCTCCGAAGAAGAATATGCTACTCTGAGTAAAGACATTGAAACGATCCGCGGTATTGAAGAAGAAATTGCAAAACTTGAAAAAGAAATTGCCGCAGCTGATCCTTCCGGCAGTAGTTCCTCCGGCACAGATGACTCTACAGGTGTGTTTCACGGTTTCAAAGGGAAAGACCTGGATGGTAACGATGTAGATGAAAGCCTTTTCGCCAAAAATAAAGTTACGGTTGTAAACTTCTGGTTCAGTGGATGCAAGCCTTGCGTTGAAGAACTTTCTAAACTGAATGAATTAAATGATACAATTAAGGAAATGGGCGGTGAAGTTGTTGGTATCAATACAGATACATTAGATAACAATCAGGATGGTATCAAAGAAGCGAAAGAAATCTTGAAGGCCAAGGGAGCTTCCTACAAAAACCTGACTTTCGATTCCGATTCAACAGTTGGAAAATATGCAGGAAACATTATGGCATTCCCGACAACAGTTCTCGTAGATAAAGACGGAAATATCGTTGGCGAACCTTTCATGGGCGGAATCGATGATCAATCAAACTACGAGCAATTAATGAAACAAATTCAGTCCATACTTGATCAGGAATAATTCATTTCCTGAAGATGTATGCTAAATGAGGCTGTCGCATTAGTGCGGCAGCCCCTATTTTTTTTGGTGTATTCCTATTTATCAGGATTCCATATTTAACCTTCTGCTAGCTCTGAGGTTTTCCGAATGCTTTGTTTCTTTTATGTATTGTATTTAAAAACTCATAACCTGCTCTTCGTCAAGTCTTTTAAGAATTTCGCATGCCAGCTTAACAGCGTTATCAAAGTCGCTATAAGCTGAAATTCCGTAATGTGTATGTGCATAGCGAACCGGAACTCCGATAACGATAACCGGAACCGCTTTTTCAGTCAGATGTATAGCTGCACCGTTGGTTGAACCGGCACTACGAACTGCATCCTGAACCGGAATACCAAGCTTTTCTGCCAGATCCAGTGCATATCTTTGATAATGTGGATTGGTGATCATACGGGCATCAATGTGACGCAGCATCGGTCCTCGCTTGATAGCTGTCTGAACCATATACGACTCAACGCAGGTATCATCTGCCGGGCATCCCTCAAAAACAATTGCGATATCCGGTTTAATTACCTGTGCTGTTACAGTGGCACCGCGTACACCAACTTCTTCCTGTGCTGCACAAGCGCCAACAATATCCACATTCAGCTCCTGACCAGCCAGGGTATGCATAGTCTTAAGAATTGCCGCACATCCCAGACGGCAGTCAAAGCTCTTGCCAACCATCAGATCTGTGGTTTCTGAATATGTAAATGTCACATCCGGCACTACGGGTTCACCGATACGAATGCCGAACTTTTCAACCGCCTCTTCTTTAGAAACAGCGCCAACATCTACCGTGATATCTTTCATATCCAGAGGTGCTTTACGCTCCTGCTCTGTCATGAAATGCGGAGGCTTGCTGGCAGTAAGCCCCGGAATATATTCTCCGAACCGGTTGCGAACCAAGACTTTATGAGCCGGAATATTGTGGTTAACCCAACCTCCGATCTGAATGATGCGGAGAGTTCCGTTCGGGCAGATAGCCTGCACCATAAAACCAACCTCATCACTATGTGCGTCAAGCTGAACAACCGGACGTTTGCCGTTATTTTCTTTACGGCGGATATACAGGTTGCGCATGCGATCTTCTGTAATTTCTCCGAGTCCTTCTGCGTAAGGACGAATCGCTGCAACCACTTCATCTTCGAAACCGGATGTACCGTTTGCATTTGAAATTGCTGCAATCATTTCCAATGTTGTTTTTTTATCCATTATGACACCTCTTTATGAAAGTTTTACTTTCTTGAATTCTTCCATGAAATCAACAATATAGTTTGCTGTAGTCTCAAGCATTTCCTTGCCCCACTCTTCTGTAGCGGTACTCGGATGATCCGGTCCGATCCAGCCGTTGTCTGTTACATGCGGAGTATTGCGTATAATATCAACGTTAACTCCCTTGAACTCAACAGAACGGAAACCGGTTGTCTTCAGATTATCAGACAGGTGCTTAAACTGGAGTTCACCACCTATCTCACTCTTATCAACTAAAGACGGATCAATTCCAAGAATCGCAGCTGTTTCCTCACCACCGCCGTGGCCGCCTTTCCACGCCGGGTTCATATCCCATGCCATCAGCCACCAGTTAAGCATAGCCACCAGACAGCCCTTATCTTCGAATTCCATGCCAAGGCGTTCAATCATCTTGATGTTTCCGCCATGCCCGTTCAGGAAAACGAATTTTCTTGCGCCGTGACGATACAGACTCAGAAAAATCTGGCGACAAAACTGATAGAGTACCTCATTGTCAATATCAATTGTACCCGGATATGGAGCTAAACACTGGCAGGAACCATATGGAATGGTCGGAGCAATCAAAACATCACTTTTTTTCTCGATTTTCTCCAACAAATGCTCCGGAATCAGTGTGTCGGTTCCAAGCGGCATATGACGGCCGTGACACTCAATACTGCCGATAGAAATAAGTACCATATCGTTTTTTTTAAAATATTCTTGAGCTTTCGGCCAGGTCAAATTTGTAAGTCTCATAAGTTCTCTCCTTCCTACTATAATTATTCTTCTCAGCTGAAAATCGGACTATTCGGAAACCAGACAGTCCGACATCCAGCAATTACTGCGTTGCTTCCTATTCCCCTTTAGGATTTTTTTATGACAATGCAGAATTTTTGAGCTACTCTTGATAACCCAAGTATAGTCCATGCAAATATGATTGTCAACAATTTCAACTTAATGTTAACAGCGGGAAAATAGTGCTTTCGTTTTTGCTAACAATCCACTATAATTATAATAAGTTTTTTGCTAACGGACAAAAGACATCCGTATAATTTTTTCTATTAATTAGTAAGGAAATGAAACATGCGAGAAATTGGCGGTATGTTCTACTATGAACCAAGCGTACCTATCGAAAACGGATACTTATTCTGAAAATTTTATGAGGTAAATATGCAGAAACAAAGAAAAACATCAAATACTACTACATCAGAAATTGTTCTTGAATCTCTGCGGGAGCAGATCATCAATGGAATCCTTCAGCCTCAAGAAAAACTGGTAGAGGCTGAAATTGCCCGGAAATTCGGACTCAGCCGAGGTCCTGTGCGCGAAGCACTCCGACAGCTCGCTGTCGAAGGTTTAGTCGATTACTGTCCTAACAAAGGATGTACAGTCGCACTGCTTTCTCCACAAGACGCTTATGAAGTCTTTTTTCTGCGCGGCAGCCTTGAAAAACTGGCAATCCAAAAAAGTAACTGCCTTCTTAGTGACTATAGTCTCATGATAATGGAAGCCAGTATTGAAGAATTTCGAAAGGCTATTCTCGAAGGCAATACTATGAAGGCTGTTCGTGCAGATGAGACATTCCACCTGCAGATCATTCGTTCTGCCCAGCTTAACCGACTGACCAAAATGTGGGAGCTGCTGAGTCCACTGAATGGTGCCATGTTCCTCTCGGTTCAAAATGCTAATCGCTTTGGACAGTTAAGCGGAGATGCTGAAACGCTTCAGAATGCCAAATGCTTAGAACCAAACACACCGGATCAAAATACCTCTTATAACGGAAGCGCTGCAGTATGGACACACCAATGTCTGTTGGAGGCCATCCGGATTAACGATCTCCAGACAACCTGTGATCTTCTGGATCAGCATTATGAAGAAACCGGCAGACGTGTATACAGACTTTCACTCATGAAAGAACAGAGCTTTT
>OLNE01001998.1_pt1 | contig 13508 bp, 13 predicted proteins | sample 1672431 | NCBI WGS metagenome assembly OLNE01 (sample SAMEA3136685, study PRJEB25190) | human gut metagenome | reverse complement strand
TATTTGGTGATTTTGATAATTGTAGAAAAGTCAGAGATGAAGATTGGTCAGTTGAGGATATAATAAACGAAATCGCAGAAAATAAGAAACCAAGGCTCATTATACGAAGTGTTACAACTCCAAGACTCATCATATTTTCTGATGCACTAAACATTGAAAGTAATTGTCTTGGTATAAACATAAACAATAATAAACCAATTAACATAAGCACAACAGAAACAATAAGACTTATCTTCAATGTTTCAATAATTCTACCCCTATCTTTGGCTCCATAATTAAATCCAATAATAGGTCTAATACCTTGAACTAACCCATTTACAGGCATGGTGATAAATGTTTGAAGTCTGTAATAAATACCGTAAATCGAAACGGCAGTATTCTAGAATTTTACTAAAACAGAATTAAGTGCAATTGTAAGAATAGAAGAAATTGAAATCATAAGTGCTGATGGAATTCCAACTGCATAAATTTGTTTTATAATATTCCAGTCGAATTTAAATAATTTTAAATTGATTTTTAATACGCTGTCGTGTCTGATAAAGAAAAACAGTAGGATGAGAAAAGATACAATTTGACCTATTATAGTAGCTATTGCAGCCCCAGTGACACCAAGTTTAGGAATTCCAAACCAACCAAATATAAATATTGGATCTAGAATTATATTTAAAACAGCGCCGATTACTTGGGAGATAGTAGGCAACAACATTTTTCCTGTGGCTTGAAACACTTTTTCAAAAGTTATCTGAAAGAATAATGAAAATGAAAGCAATACGACGATATAAGTATAGCTACAACCATCAGTGAAAATCACATCATTATTTGCATAAATTCTAAAAAATGGCTTGATAAATAATAACCCCAAAATGATAAATAAAATAGAGTGAGCAAGTGCCAAAATCATAGAATGAGTGACAGTATTATTTGCCTCATCAATATTATCAGCACCTAAATTTCTAGAGATATAAGAATTTATTCCAACTCCAACACCGACAGAAACAGCAAGTAATATATACTGAATTGGTGCGGCTAAAGATACAGCAGTAAGAGCATTTTCACCAAGTTGGGCCACAAAAATACTGTCGACTATGTTATACATAGATTGCACAAACATTGAAACTATAGGAGGACATCCCATAGTAAAAATTAATGAAGCTATAGGCTTAGTACCCATAGGATTTTGATTACTTTTTTCCATTTCTTAACCCCCTTATTAAATAAATATTTACTTAAAATCAATAAAAGAAATTATATTTAAAAAAAGATGAATATACTTTTATATATGATATAAAAAAGGCTATATATCAGCTCGTTTTTGTTCAGAAACGAGAAAATATATAGCCTTTTACTAGTATATACTAGTTAGCAATTAAATTATATCATATAATATAATTAGTAATCAATCGAACTATCGTAAAAAATATTAATTAGTGGAAGTTATTTATAATTTGTTAAATAGGGATTAGTTTCATGACATAAAATAATAAGATTTTATATCAATTTATGAAAGTAGTGACTTATTTAATTGATAATTTATGGCAATCTATTGACATAAAAATGTAAAAATGATAACCTACTAACAGAATACAAATAACTTTTAATTTTAGTCCGGTGAGGCTAAAAAAGGAGGATAAGAATGTTAAAATCAAGAAATTTGGTCCAACCAGAAGACTTTTCAATTAAAGAAATAGATGAAATTTTAGATTTGGCTCAACAAATCATGGCTAATCCAAGCAAATATTCTGAAGTTTGCAAAGGAAAATTATTAGCTACATTATTTTACGAACCATCAACTAGAACTAGACTTAGTTTTGAATCAGCGATGAAGAGATTAGGTGGAAATGTTGTAGGATTTTCAGAACCTGGCTCATCATCAGTATCTAAAGGAGAATCATTAGCTGATACAATAAGAACAGTATCTGGATATGTTGATATAATCGCGATGAGACATCCAATCGCAGGCTCAGCATCAGAAGCAATAAAATACGCTGAAGTACCTTTTATCAACGCAGGAGATGGTGGAAATCAACATCCAACTCAAACACTAACAGATTTACTAACAATAAAAACATTAACAGGAAGATTAGATAACCACGTAATAGGATTATGTGGAGATTTAAAATACGGAAGAACTGTACATTCACTTGTAAAAGCAATGAACAGATACAACGACAGTAAATTCGTATTTATAGCTCCAGAGCAATTAAGAATGCCTGGATATGTAAAACAATATCTTAAAGATCATGTTTATTATGAAACTGCAAGTTTAGATAATGCAATTCCAAGTTTAGATCTTTTATACATGACAAGAATCCAAAAAGAAAGATTTGCAGATTTGGAAGAATATGAATTATTAAAAGACTGCTACAGATTAGATGCAGACAAAATGAGTAAAGCACCAGAAAATATGTTAGTAATGCACCCACTACCAAGAGTAAATGAAATCGCAACAGAAGTAGACAACGACAAAAGAGCAGTATATTTCCAACAAGCTAAGTTTGGAATGTATGTAAGAATGGCTTTAATAATGAAACTTTTAGGGGTAGATGTAGAGGAGTAAAATAATGTACAAAATAATAGAGAACGCATACGTAGGAGAAGATATGTACCAAATGAAGGTACAAGGAGAATTCAAAGGAGAAATGGGTCAGTTTTATATGCTTAGAGCATGGGATATGTATCCAACCCTATCAAGACCCATCAGTATTCACGATATAGACGAAAACAGTATAACTTTTTTATATAAAGTAGTTGGCGAAGGGACAAAAATATTCAGCAGATTAACACCTGGAGATAACATAAAATTAGAAGGACCTTATGGTAGTGGGTACCAAAAGGTAGAAGGTAAAGTTGCATTAGTAGGAGGCGGAATCGGAGTAGCACCTCTATACTTAGTTGCAAAAAACATACCAAATTGCGACGCATATTTAGGTTTTAGAAACGAACCTATTTTAATAGATAAATACGAAGAAGTTTGTGACAATGTTAAAACTGCTGTAGGAAGCACTTTTGTTACAGACATAATAAACACAGAAGAATACGACTATATATTAACTTGTGGTCCAACACCAATGATGAAGGCATTAATGGACAAAGTTGAAAAAACAAATGCCGAAAAAGGCTCAAACACAAGAGTAATGGTATCTCTTGAAAACAGAATGGCTTGCGGTATTGGTGCATGCCTAGTATGTACTTGTAAAACTCAAGGCGGAAACAAAAAAACTTGTAAAGACGGTCCAGTATTCTGGGGAGAGGATGTGATTTTTTAATGGCTGATTTAAGTGTAAAATTTAAAGATTTAACTTTTAAAAATCCAATAATAATGGCATCTGGTACCTTTGGATTTGGAAAAGAGTATAACGAGATTTATGACATATCACAATTAGGTGGAGTAAGTGGTAAAGGTCTTACATTAAACGCAAAACCAGGAAACAACGGAATAAGAGTTTGGGAAACACCATCAGGAATGATAAACAGTGTAGGACTTGAAAATCCAGGAGTTGAAGGATTTATAGAAAAAGAACTTCCTTTCTTTGAAAAATTAGACCTAATAAGAATTGCTAACGTAGGGGGAGGATGTTTAGAGGACTACATAAAAGGTGTTGAACTTTTAAACGATAAAGACATAGATATAATTGAATTAAATATTTCTTGCCCAAATGTTAAAGCAGGAGGAATGGCATTTGGAATAAAAAGTGAAGTTGCTAGAGAGGTAGTAAGAGAAGTTAGGGCAGTTTGTAAAAAGCCACTAGTAATCAAACTTTCACCAAATGCAGAAGATATCGTAGAAATGGCAAAAGTTTGTGAAGAAGAAGGAGCAGACGGTGTATCTTTAGTAAATACATTCAAAGCTCTTGCAATAGATATAAAAAATAGAAAACCAGTATTTGAAAATGTATATGCAGGTTTATCAGGTCCAGCGATAAAACCAATAGCACTAAGAATGGTTCACGAAGTTTGTAAAAATGTCAGCATCCCAGTATTCGGAATGGGAGGAATAACAACTGCCGAAGATGCGATAGAATTTATAATGGCAGGGGCAACTTGTGTCCAAATCGGAACAGCTAATTTTATGAATCCAAGAGTTGGACTTGAAATAATAGAAGGAATAAATGATTTCATGGAAAAAGAGGGAATAAAATCTCTAGATGAAATAAGGGGAATAATATAGTTATCGGTTGGAATTAATCGGAGTAAAGTTACATTGTGTAAGTAACAATATATAATTTTAGAAATAATAAATTAAAAATTAAGATTAAAAATTTAAATAAATTATAATTATCGGAGGAATATATAAATGAGCAAAGTAGATGTAGTAGAAATATTAAAGAAAAGTGATGCATTATTAGAAGGACACTTCTTATTATCTTCAGGAAAACACAGTAACAGATATGTACAATGTGCAAAAGTTTTAAGATACCCAGAATATGCTGCGCAAGTATTAAGCACAGTTGTTGATCAAATAAAAGACTTAGACATAGACTTAGTAGTTGGACCAGCTATGGGTGGTGTAATAGTTTCTTATGAATTAGGAAGACAATTAAACAAGGAAGCTGTATTTACTGAAAGAAAAGATGGAGTAATGCAATTAAGAAGAGGATTCGAAGTTAAACCAGGGGCTAAAATAATAATATCAGAAGATGTTGTAACTACTGGAAAATCAACTTTAGAAACTAAAAAAGCACTAGAAGAATTAGGCGGAGAAGTTATCGGTGTTGCTTGTATAGCAGATAGAACAAGTGCTCCAATAGGAATGCCAATATACAGTGCTATAAAATTAGACATACAAGTTCATGAAGCTGATGATTGCCCTTTATGCAAAGAAGGAAAAATAGAATTAGTTAAACCAGGAAGTAGAGAATTCAAAGAAATAGGAATGTAATAAACTAAATTAAAATAAATAACATGTTGTTGATTTGGCAAGTGTTTATTTATTGAAGTGAAAAATAATTTGGGCTATAGAGTATCAGAATTACTCTATAGCCCAAATTATTTTTTTATTATACCTATATTAGACAATTCATATTAAAAATATTATAAACAAATTGCTTGAATTTGTTTATAATATTTTTAATTTAAATTTTGTAAGAACAATAAAGTAAAAAAATGATTTATACTGTGGAATATAGAAGAAATAAATTGTAATAAAATAACAAAAAATGAAAAAATTTAAAAAATACCCAAAAACATTAGAAAATGTACTATAATATAACTAAGCTCATAAATAAAAATTCAAAGGGGGAGTAATAAAATGAGTAAAAGTTTTCAAATGTTTAAGAAAAGATGTGGCAAAGTAATTATAACAGCTGGGTTAATAGTAGCTACAACAGTATCTGTTTACGCAGATAATACTGCTCTAGCAAATGCAAATGTTGAAACTGGTACAAAAACTAAAGTGGAAAAAGTTTTAGCACAAGATTCAAAAATAACTATAAAAGTAGGAAAAGTTAAAGTAGGAAATAGTAGATTAAACGTTAGAAATAAAGCATCATTATCTGGTAAAATAATAGGAAAATTATATACAGGTAATAAAGTAGAAATCGTTGGGGAAAATTCAAATTGGTATGAAATAAATTATAAAGGTGGAACAGCTTATATATCTAAAAAATATGTTAAAACATCTTCAACTACAGTAACAGAAGTAGAAGATTGTAGTGATGTATTCAAAGCACAAATTAGCTTTAATGTAAGAACTGGACCATCAACTTCTTATGCAAAAATAGGAAAATTAGCTGCGGGACAAGTATTCCAAGTTACAGGTAAATGCTCTAATGGTTGGTATCAAATAAAATTCGGTAGCAAAGTAGGATATATATCTAGTAAATACTTAGATGAAATGGAACAAGGAAGTACAGATCCTGAAGTAATTGGGACTGCTAAAGTTAATACTAAATCAACTAAAGATCAATATTTAGCAATAAGAGCAGGACAAGGAACACATACTGCACTATTAGACAATTCTAAAACAGGTGATGTATTAGAAATATTAGCTGATAAATCTCCAGTTAAAGGTTGGACAAAAGTAAGATATAATAACTTAAATGGATATGCTTACACTAAATGGTTAGAAATAGGCGAAACTCCAGTAAAAGATGAAGCACCAGTAGTAACTTCTAAAGATAGTATAACTTTAAATGTAGGAGATAAATTCGAAATAAAAGATTTAGACTTAAAAGTAATAGATAAAGAAGATGGAGATATAACAGACAAAGCTGTTATAGATAAAAGTGATGTAGATACAAGTAAACCAGGACAATATTGGGTAAAAGTATCAGTAATAGATTCACATGGTAATACAGTAACAAAATTAATTGGAGTAAAAGTAGTAGAATAATAGTAGAAGAAAAAATATATGTGACAAATAAAACTGAATAAAATAATTTGAATTAAATAAAGGGCTTGACACCTTAATTATAAAGGGGCCAAGCCTTTTGACAATGTAAAATAATTTGTGCTTATAATGAAATAAATACTCCTTTATGGCAATGATAAAAATATAAGTCAATGCCAGGAAGGAGTATTTTTTATGAGAAACTTAAGCAAAGAATTAATAAGACAAATAATAGCAGATGGAGGACTTCAAACTCCAAAAGATATAGGTGATTATCTAAAGGATATGTTCAAAGATGTAATACAAGAAATGTTAGAAAAGGAGCTAGCGCTCGAATTAGGATATGAAAAAGGCGATAGCCTAAATAAAAATACTGAAAATAGAAGAAATGGATATAGTAAAAAAACTGTTAAATCACAATTTGGAAATATAGAATTAGATATTCCAAGAGATAGAGATAATAATTATGATCCATAAGTTATACCAAAACATACTAGAGATATATCTGGTCTAGAGGAAAAAATCATATCACTTTATGCAAGAGGAATGTCAACAAGAGATATACATGATCAAATAAAAGATCTTTATGGAATAGAGATATCTGCTGAGTATGTAAGTCATATAACTGATGTTGTAATTGAACATGCGAGATTGTGGCAAAATAGACCTCTTGAACCTGTTTACCCATTTGTATTTATGGATGCCATTCATTACAAAGTAAAAGAAGATTCTAAAATAAAAAATAAGGCTGCATATGTAATTTTAGGTGTTAATAAAGATGCTTTTAAAGATATCTTAGGTATATGGATAGGTGAAAGTGAAACCTCTAAATTTTGGTATTCTATACTTACTGATTTAAAAAATAGAGGTGTTAAAGATGTATTAATATTTAGTGTTGATGGTTTGCCTGGCTTTAAGGAAGCTATTAGCGCTAGCTACCCTGAATCAGATATTCAAAGATGTATAATACATCAATTGAGAAATACATTTAAATATGTATCATATAAAGATTCTAAAGAACTAATGAATGATTTTAAACTTGTTTATGAGGCGGAAGCCTTATCGGCTCTAGATATTGTTGAGGAAAAATGGGGTAAAAAATATCCTACAGCAATAAGAATTTGGAGAGATAATTGGGATGTAATTTCACCATTCTTTAGTTTTCCACAAGAGATAAGAACTATTATGTATACGACTAATATAATAGAGGGCGTCAATAGACAATTCAGAAAAGTAACTAAAACAAAATCCACTTTTCCGTCTGACGAATCTTTATTAAAAATGCTATATTTAGCAAGTCAGAATATAATGAAAAAGTGGACTATAGATATAGAGATTGGGATAGTATTTATAACCAATTATCTATATACTTTGATAATAGAATATAGATTTTAAAAATCAATATTCAAAATTTGTTGAAGTATAAGGGATTGAAATCAACCCCTCAAACTCCACTAGATTTAGTTTTACCATTTTACAAATAAATATCCATATTATGAATAATTATTGGATATTTAGAAATATTATTAATAAATAAATTACTATAAAGCACAAATCAATTTACACTCCAAGAGGTTATCGTTTTATAGGAAACCTCTTTTTGTTGTAAAAACAACTCTAAATTTAATTTGAAATAATTATCTTTTTAAATTAATCCTTATACTAGACATATCTACAGGAAGATAAAATTTACTAAATTCCATGGTAAATTCATTATATGTAGAAACCTTTTCTTCGATTAAAAAAAACTGTTCATTATCAGGAAATGAAGATCTCTTAGAAGCATAATTTCCTGAAGTTGAAAACTTAACATCTAACATAATATTGTTGCAATCATTATAGATATCCTTTTCCACAAAGTTTAATAGCTGTTCATGATTATTTAAATCTATATCAAATTTAGAAATATTATCGATTGGCATAATACTAAATGCATAGGCAACTACCTTTTTATCAATTTTATACCATCTATCTATAACTACTACAACTGCTGGTTTTGAACCTAAAATTATGTGGAAATAATCTGAGCAAGGTTCTAGATGAAATTCCATTTCTATATCATCTATTTTATTAGAATTGCTTAAAAAATTATAAACTGAACTTTGAATTTTGTTATTAGGAATAGTGTTTATGTAATGACTGTCTTTTGTAATAAAATTCCCCTTACCTCTAATGATTTTTATAAGTCCGTCTTCTTGAAGTAATGTAAGCGCTTGTCTTAATGTTGTTCTGCTAACCCCTAAATCTCTTGCTAAGTATGGTTCAGACGGGAGTCTATCGTTTTTTGAAAACTCTCCTAGTGTAATCATTTTAAATAGTATATTATATATGGTTACGTATTTTGGTTCTTTGATTTTTTTTCTTATATTTATATCGTTCATAAAAAGCTCCTTTAAAAAAATAGACAAGTTATATAATTATTATACAAGTTAAACGATTCTATAATAATTATATAAAAAATATGTAAGCTTTGACAAGCAATAGTTTAAAGGGAAAGCGATTGACATTATTTGTATATGATGCTAGAATTTTAAATGCAGATAAATAGACAAGTTATTAGACAAGTTAAAAATTAAAAAACAGCAGATATATATGTTCTAGATGGCTATTTAAATATAGGGGATAATTGATTAATATATGTAAAAACTATTTATTAAATTAAAATTTATAGTTTAAAGGTTATTAATAAAATTTAAACCGAGAGAGGAAGAAAAAATGAAAATAGTAATAAGTATATTAGGAATCTTAGTAGTTATGGCAATTATGTATTTGTTATCAGCAAGCAAAAAAGATGTGCCACTTAAGACTGTATTAAAAGCATTAGGAATACAATTTATAATAGCTTTTATACTAGTTAAATTCCCATTAGGAAGATTAGCTATCGAGAAGGTTTCGGATGTAGTAACTCAAGTTTTAACTTACGGAATGGATGGAATTAGTTTCGTATTTGGAAGTCTTGCAAACTCATCAGCGCCTACCGGATCTATATTCGGAATACAAACATTAGGAAATATAATATTTATTTCAGCATTAGTTGGAGCATTATATTATCTAGGTATTTTAGGATTTATTGTTAAAGTTATAGGAACAGTTGTTGGAAAATTATTAGGAACAAGTAAAGTTGAAAGTTTCGTAGCAGTAGCAAACATGTTCTTGGGACAAACAGAAAGTCCAATATTAATTAGTAAATACTTAATGTCTATGACAGAAAGTGAAATCATGGTAGTATTAATATCTGGAATGGGTAGTATGTCTGCTACAATAATAGGAGGGTATGTTGCATTAGGAATACCTATGGAATATCTCTTAATAGCAAGTGCACTAGTTCCATTTGGGAGTATAGCAATATCAAAATTATTATTACCAGAATTAGAAACTGTAGAAAATATCGAAAATGTAAGTATGGATAACAAAGGTGATAACGAAAATCTTATAGGGGCTATAGCAGAAGGTGCAATGAATGGTCTTCAAAGTGCTTTAGCGATAGGTGCCTCTTTAATAGCAATAATAGGTTTAGTTGCTTTAGTAAATGGAATATTGGGTATATTCGGTATAACATTACAACAAATATTCTCTTATATATTCTCACCGATAGGATTTTTAATGGGGCTTGATGGAGCAGAAATACTTAGGGCAGGTCAACTATTAGGTGAAAAGTTAGTATTAAATGAATTTGTTGCATTCCAAACATTAGGAGAAGTAATACAAACTTTAGACTATAGAACAGGTTTAGTAATGGCTATTTCACTTTGTGGTTTTGCAAATATATCAAGTATGGGAATTTGTATTTCAGGGATATCTGCATTATGCCCAGAAAAAAGAAAAGTCCTTTCAAAATTAGCATTTAAAGCTATGATAGGGGGATTTGCAGTTAGTGTATTAAGTGCAATGATAGTTGGACTAATAACATTAATATAAAAATATTTAATTTAGGAAGTGATAAAAATGAAAAAATATGATAGAGTATTTCTTTTAGTAATAGATTCACTAGGGATAGGGCAAGATGATACTTCTAAAGAATATGGTGATGTAGATGTTGATACATTATTACATATATCAGAATCAGTAGATAGTTTAAAAATACCAAATCTTCAAAGATTAGGTCTTGCAAATCTACACCCAATAAAACATGTAGATAAAGTTGAACATCCACTAGGATATCAAATGAAACTTAGGGAAGCTAGTGTTGGTAAAGATACAATGACAGGTCACTGGGAGATGATGGGTCTTCATATAACTAAGCCTTTCAAAACTTTCACAGATACTGGATTCCCACAAGAATTACTAGATGAGTTATCAGAAAGAACTGGTCATAAAATAGTAGGAAATAAAAGTGCAAGTGGAACAGCAATACTAGATGAATTAGGTGAACACCAAATGAAAACAGGAGATATGATAGTTTATACTTCAGCAGATTCTGTTTTACAAATATGTGGTCACGAAGAAACTTTCGGACTAGATGAACTTTACAGATGTTGTGAAATTGCTAGAGAAATAACTCTAAGAGATGAATACAAAGTAGGTAGAGTAATAGCTAGACCATATGTCGGAACTGGTAAAGGACACTTTACTCGTACAAGTAACAGACACGATTATGCATTAAAACCATATGGAAGAACTGTCTTAAATGAATTAAAAGACAATGGATATGATGTTATATCAGTAGGAAAAATCAGCGATATATTCGATGGTGAAGGTATAACTGAATCTAATAAATCTACATCTTCTATTCACGGTATGGAACAAACATTAGAAATAATGGACAAAGATTTCAAAGGAGTTTGCTTCGTAAATTTAGTTGATTTCGATGCTTTATGGGGACATAGAAGAAATCCAGTTGGATATGCCCAAGAACTAGAAAAATTCGACGTTAATTTAGGAAAAGTTATAGATAAATTAGGACAAAATGATTTATTAATAATAACTGCAGATCATGGAAATGATCCAACATACCAAGGAACTGACCATACTCGTGAATATGTACCATTCTTAGCTTATTCACCAGCTATGAAAGGCGAAGGAGTTTTAGGAATTAAAGAAAGTTTTGCAACAATAGGAGCAACTTTAGCAGAAAACTTCAATTTAAAAATGCCTGAAAATACAATTGGTGAATCTGTGCTAAATGAACTTGTTTAATAACTGTAGCACTATAAATAATAAAAAACTTAGTAAAAGAAAGTGGGTAATTAAATGAATACAGCAGAAATATTAAAACACGTGGATCATACATTATTAAAGCCAGTAGCAACATGGGAAGATATACAAAAAATATGTGATGAATCAATAGAATATAATACAGCATCAATATGTATACCATCTTGTTATATATCTCGTATAAATGAAAAATATGGAGATAAAGTAAACATATGTACAGTTGTGGGATTCCCTCTTGGATATTCAACAACAGAAGCAAAAGTTTTAGAAGCTAAACAAGCTATCGAAAATGGAGCTAATGAAATAGATATGGTAATAAATATATCAGATGTTAAAAATGGAGATTATGACAAAGTTACAGCAGAAATAAAAGCACTTAAAGAAGCTGTAGGAGATAAAATATTAAAAGTTATAATAGAAACTTGCTACTTAACAGAAGAAGAAAAAATAGCAATGTGCAAATCAGTTACAGATGCAGGAGCTGACTATATAAAAACATCAACTGGATTTGGTACTGGCGGTGCAACAATAGAAGATATAAAACTATTTAAACAACATATAGGACCAAATGTAAAAATAAAGGCAGCAGGTGGTGTTAAAACTGTAGAGGATCTTGAAATGTTTATAACTGAAGGCTGTGAAAGAATAGGAACAAGTTCTGCAATAAACTTAATAAAAGGAAAAGAAGCTCAAGGATATTAAGAATAGAGGGAAAGTGGATATGCGTTTTGTAGATATTATTAATAAAAAAAGATACAACGAAGAACTAACAGATAAAGAAATACAATTCTTTGTAGATGGTGTAACTGACGGTTCTATACCAGATTATCAAGTAAGTGCATTATTAATGGCTATAGTATTAAATGGTATGAATGAAAGAGAAACATCATATTTAGCTAAAGCTATGATGCATAGTGGAGATGTTATAGATTTAACTTCAATAGAAGGTATAAAAGCTGACAAACACTCAACTGGTGGAGTTGGCGATAAAACATCAATGGCATTAGGTCCACTAGTTGCAGCTTGTGGACTAAAAGTTGCTAAAATGTCAGGTAGAGGTCTTGGTCATACAGGAGGAACACTTGATAAATTAGAATCTATAGAAGGATTCAATTGTTTCTTAACAGAAGAGCAATTCAAAAAACAAGTTTCAGAAGTTGGAATAGCTATAATAGGTCAAACTGGAGATTTAGTACCAGCTGACAAAAAATTATATGCTTTAAGAGACGTTACTGGAACTGTTGAATCTATTCCGCTAATTGCATCATCAATAATGTCTAAAAAATTAGCATCTGGTTCAGATACTATATTATTAGACGTTAAATATGGTGAAGGTGCATTTATGCATACTATAGAAGATGCAACAAAATTAGCAGAAGCTATGATATCTATAGGAAATAGCTTAGGTAGAAATACAATGGCTATGATAACAGATATGAACCAACCTTTAGGAAACACTATAGGTAATGCAATTGAAATAAGAGAAGCAATAGAGACATTAAAAGGTCATGGACCAGCAGATTTCACAGAACTTTGTATGCAAGCTGCTGAAATAATGCTAATTCAAGGAAAAGTTGCGAAAGATAAAGACGAAGCTAGGGTGATGTTAGATGAAGCAGTATCTTCAGGAAGAGCATTCGAAGTATTTAAAGAAATGGTTAAAGCTCAAGGTGGTAACGTAGATATGATAGAAAACCCAGCGTTATTACCACAATCTAAGTTTAAAACAGAGATAAAAAGCAAAGAATCAGGAAATGTTAAATTACTTCACTCAGAAAAACTTGGTATACTAGCTATGCAACTTGGTGCAGGTAGAGCAACTAAAGAAGAAGATGTAAATCATGCTGTTGGAATCGAGCTTGCTTGCAAACGTGGAGATAAAGTTAATGAAGGTGAAACAATATGCGTTGTTTATCACGATGAAGAACTAAAACCACAATGGATTGATGAACTTTATCATGCATTTGAATTAACTGATGAGGAAGTTGCACCTCAACCAATAATAGAAAAAGTATTATCATAATTT
>OLNE01001995.1_pt1 | contig 13518 bp, 8 predicted proteins | sample 1672431 | NCBI WGS metagenome assembly OLNE01 (sample SAMEA3136685, study PRJEB25190) | human gut metagenome | reverse complement strand
ATGGATTATCATTGGAGTGGCCGCAGCCGTTGTGATTATCTTCCTTGTAGTAAGAAGACGAAAAAGTGAATAAAGCGTGATATAGCGTTTTCAGTATGCAGATAGCAATGTTGAATAAAGCGTGACAGAGTGTTTGTAATACGCAAATAATATCTAAATATATGCATGTAAACGGAAATGTTAAAGTACATTTTGATAATGCAGGCAGGTATACAGAATCACAATGAGAAAGGGATTGTACTTTTTGGAGTACAATCCTTTTTTGTAAAGAAAAGTTTACAAGAAAAACCGAGAAAGTTGACATACGTCTATTATAATTTTTGTAGTTTTACTACAAAGGAGCGTAAGAAATTATTATAAAGGGGCGTATGAAATGATAATAGAAGAAATACAGGTGGCTTTTCCGAAACTTCGAAAATCAGAACAAAAGGCAGCTTCTTATATGTTAGAACATGTGGAAGAAATGGAAAAGATATCATTAGGGAAAATGGCAAAAGGAGCAGAGGTCAGTGAGGCCACCGTAATACGAATGTTAAAGGCGGTCGGTTACAAAAGCTTTAAAGAGATTAAGATTGCATTTGTTGAGGAGAGAATGAAGAAAAAGGAGATAGATGAGGCAAATAGAGGAATTCTGGGTATTTCCATGAAAAAAGGAGATCAAATTGAGGATGTGCCGGGGAGGATTATTCAAAATACCATCAATCTTTTACAGGATTCCTTGCAGGCTATCTCAGCAAAAAAGTTGAAGAAGGCAGTAAAAGCAATAGAAAAAGCAGAGCGGGTGTGCATTTTTTCTGTAGAAAATTCAAATGCAGTAGCAGAAGATTTGCAGACAAAGCTGATGTATTTGGGTATTTACTGTGAATATACAAAGGATTATTATCTACAGAGCATTCAGGCAGGACATATGAAAAAAGGGGAGGTCGCGATAGGAATATCCTATTCAGGAACGTCTATTAATACGGTAGATGTTTTGAAACAGGCAAAGAAGAATGGTGCGACAACAATTGCGATTACCAACTTTGATAAAACGCCACTCGTTGAACAGGCAGATATCGTGATATTAACTTCAGATAAGCAGTTCCTTTATGGAAATGATATTTTTTCAAGGACGATTCATATGGCGGTTGTGGATATGATTTATACGGGATTATTAGTGGATGATTACGAGAAATATAGCCAGAGATTACACTGTAGTGGAAAACTGGTACATCGTAGAAGTTACGATTCCTTGATTTCATAAGTAAGGTATAGTTGATTTTTGGAAATACAAAATGTTTTATAAATATAGCTAATCATATGTATCCACAAAATCAATAAGTATATAGGAAGATAAAATATTTTGATATAGTTCGGATTTGTGTAGAAATACTACATGAGTCTGGACTTTTTTTGTAAATTTTCCTTTACAAATCTTTACATGGATTTGATTGTAAATGAGAAAAACTGGTGATAATCTTGGAAGCGTGCAGAACATACGAAGCACAAAACATGGGAGGTAAATATGTTAGAACTTAAAAATATTGTAAAAAAATACGGAAACAACGTTATTTTAGATGATATTTCATTACAGATTAAAAAAGGAGAAATCGTTTCCATTCTCGGGCCGTCTGGAAGCGGAAAGACGACATTATTAAATCTGATTCTTGGAATCACAGATATTTCTTCAGGAAAGATTACTTATGATGGAGAAGACATCACAAATGTTCCATTAGAAAAGAGAGGATTCAATATCGTATTTCAGGATTATGCATTATTTCCGAATCTGACAGCTTATGAAAATATCGTTTATGGACTTCGGAATAAGCCGGGCATTTCCACAGAACAAGATGTGCAGGATTTCATTCATTTACTTGGATTAGAAGAACATTTAAATAAGAGAATCAGCCAGCTTTCCGGTGGACAAAAGCAGAGAGTAGCATTAGCAAGAACGATGGTCATGAAGCCAAAGATTTTACTGTTAGACGAGCCATTAAGCGCATTAGACGGTGTAATTAAGGAATCTATTAAGAGTAAAATCAAAGAAATCGCCAGAGAATTTTCCTTAACAACGATTATCGTAACACATGACCCAGAAGAGGCATTAACTTTATCCGATAAAGTATTGATTATCAATGATGGTGAGATTGCTCAGTACGGAACACCGAAAGAAATCATTCAGCAGCCAGCAGATGACTTTGTGGAAAATTTCATTTTAAATCAGTTAGAAATTAAGAGAACGAACATTTTCCACTTATTTGCCGAGTGTGCGGCAACTGCGTAGAACAGGGGGATATCGTACATGAATCGACAAAAAAATGTGGAGATTAAAGGAATATTTTCGATGATATGTATCCTGTTTGGTGCATTTCTACTGATTCCAATGATTATGATTCTTCAAAAATCTTTTATGGGAAATGAAGGATTTACCTTAGAATTTTATAAAGATATTTTAGGAGCAGATTTCCTTAAAATATTTATAAACAGTGTAGGAATTGCAATGGCGAGTGCAGTAATAACAACGATGCTGGCATTTGTACTGGCATACAGCATTCACTTTACAAACATACCTGCACCTGCCAAAAAAGGAATTCACCTGCTGGCGGTTATGCCGATGCTTTTACCGACAATTACTTATGGATTTGCAATTATTTATTCGCTTGGAAAACAGGGGCTTTTGACAAAGCTTTTTGGCAGACAGTTATTTGATATTTATGGATTAAAAGGCCTGATGATTGGCTATATCATCTATACATTGCCGATTTCCTTTTTACTGATTAATAACACGATGGGATACATCGATAAAAAGTTTCTGATTGTGTCAAGAGTAATGGGAGATCATGCCGGGAGAACTTTTTATCAGACAATCCTGCGCCCTTTGTCTGGCACGCTGGCAGCTTCAGTAATCCAATCTTTCTTCTTAAGCTTTACCGATTTTGGTATCCCGGCATCCGTCGGCGGAAGGACAGAGGTTGTTGCAGGAAGACTTTACAATGAAATGCTTGGAAGTGTACCAAACTTTAATAAAGGTGCAGTTGTAGCGATGATGATGCTTCTTCCATCTATTATCAGTATTCTTGTATTAAGTTATCTGGAAAAATACAATATTCGTTATAATAAAGTTTCTGATATAGAAATGAAAAAATCAAAGGTAAGGGACATTGGCTGTGCGGTTGTCTCAGCAGCAATCCTGCTTTGTGTTATAGCCATTTTTGCAGTAATTATTATCGTTCCATTCATTGAAGAATGGCCATATCGGGTACACTTTACAGCAGCACATTTTGTTTCTGTATTTCAGGATACAGAACTTCTCATGGTTGTAAAAAATTCGGTGCTGGTTGCCGTTCTTACCGCAGTTTGTGGTTCCCTGATTGTATATGGAGCGGCATTAGTAACCGCAAGAAGCAGTATTTCAGGAAAATGTAAAAAAGTAATCGAGAGTATTTCTCTGGTAACAAATACAATTCCAGGTATGGTTCTTGGTATTGCGTTCCTGCTTACATTTTCTGGAACAAGCCTGCAAAATAGAATTGCAATTATTATCTTTTGTAACATTATTCACTTCTTTTCAACACCGTACCTGATGATGAAGAACTCCTTAGAGAAAATGAATGCATCCTGGGAAACCACGGCAAGATTGATGGGAGACAGCTGGTTTAAAACGGTTATCCGTGTGGTAACTCCAAACGCAATGTCCACATTATTAGAAGTGTTTAGCTACTATTTTGTAAATGCGATGGTAACCGTTAGTGCGATTATCTTTATTATCGGAGCGAGAACAATGGTTATCACAGCCAAAATCAAAGAATTACAGCATTTTGCGAAATTTGATGAAATCTTTGTTTTATCGCTATTATTGTTTGCGATTAATATTGCGGCAAAAGTAATATTTAGTTTTCTTGCTAAGTTAGTAGCGGTAAATTCTAAAAATAAAAACAAACAAAAACTTGCACAAATAAAGGAGAATATGATGAGAAAGAAATTTTTAAAAAAAGGACTTATACGAGTTGCAGCATTTTGTCTGTGTACAATTTTAGCAGGAAGTGCAATTTTAACAGGTTGTGGAAAAAGCAGTGGTGCATCTTCCGTATCCGATCAAGTAGTTATTTATTCTAACGCTGATGATGAAGCGGTTGTTACAATGAAAAAAGCATTAGATGAAAACGGCTACAAAGGCGAGTATATGTTCCAGACATTTGGAACCAGTGAGCTTGGAGGTAAGCTTCTTGCAGAAGGAAAGAACATTGAAGCAGACCTCGTAACAATGAGTTCTTTCTATGTAGAAAGTGCACAGCAGCAAAACGGCATGTTTAAAGATCTTACATTTGATACCGGTGCATTAGAGGAATATCCTTCTTATTATACACCAATCACTTCTCAGGAAGGTGCCATCATTGTAAATACAGAAATGATGAAAGAAAATAATCTTCCAATGCCAACCTGCTTAAAAGATTTGGCCAAACCAATATACAAAGGATTCCTTTCTGTAGTAGATATCGAAGGTTCTTCTACAGCATGGCTTATGATTCAGGCTTTAGTCAGTGCTTATGGCGAAGATGGAGCCAAAGAAGTATTAAAAGGAATCTATGATAATGCAGGTGACCATTTAGAAGAATCCGGTTCAGGTCCAATAAAAAAAGTACGTGCCGGTGAAGTTGCTATCGGGTTTGGTTTAAGACATCAGGCAGTAGCAGATAAAAATTCCGGACTTCCAATCGACTTTGTAGACCCAACAGAAGGAAACTTCTCATTAACAGAATCTGTAGCCGTTATCGACAAAGGCGATAAAACAAATGCAAAAGCAATGGATATGGCAGAATGCATCATTAAGAAGGGCCGTCCAGAACTCATTAAAACATATCCAAATCCTTTATACGATGGGGAAACTGCTGACAAAGCCAACGAATCCGCATATCCAAAGAAATTTAGCGAGAAGCTTACGGTAGATTTATTAGAGAAGCATAAGAAGTTATCTGAGGAATGTAAGTAGGTATTGTTGAAAGTTATTTGAAAAAGATTTTTAGAATTGTATAGAAAATATCATGGAATATGAAAAGGCAGGTTGCAATGTAAGGAGAAAGCATATTTTCCAAAGCTTATTTAAGGAAGTTGTCCAAGAATCTTACATAACAATCTGTATAGAAAAAATTATTTTTAAGAGTAAAAAATAGAGAAATAAGGAGATTTAAAATGTATAAATTATTAACACCTGGACCACTGACAACAACAGACACTGTAAAGGAAGAAATGCTTGTAGACCATTGTACTTGGGATGACGATTATAAATCCATCACCCAGAAAATCCGCAAAGAGCTTCTGGAACTTGCACATGTAGACGAATCAGAATATACAGCAGTATTAATGCAGGGAAGCGGAACTTTCGGTGTAGAATCTGTTGTCACAAGCTCCGTTGGAAAAGATGATAAAATCCTTGTTTGTGAAAATGGTGCTTACGGTGCAAGGATGGCACAGCTTGCAAAACAGGCAGGAAAAAATGTAGTTGTATATCACGAAGAATACAGCCATGTACCAGATGCAAAGCGAGTAAAAGAATATCTTGATGCTGACCCATCTATCACACATGTCGGTATGATTCATAGTGAGACAACTTCCGGAATTTTAAATGATATCGAAGCTGTTGGAAAAGTAGTAAAAGAAGCTGGAAAAACATTTATCGTTGATGGAATGTCCTCCTTTGCAGGAGTAGATATTGATGTAAAAGCAATCGGCATCGACTTCATCATTAGCAGCGCCAACAAATGCATTCAGGGTGTGCCAGGATTCTCCTTCATCATCTGTAAAAAGAGTGAACTTATGAAATGTAAAGGAAACTGCGGAAGCCTTTCCCTCGACTTATACGATCAGTGGGAGACAATGCAAAAGGATGGCAAATGGCGATTCACATCACCAACACACGTTGTACTTGCCTTTGCAAAAGCAATGGAAGAATTAAAAGAAGAAGGCGGCATTTCAGCAAGAGCAAAACGCTACCGTGAAAATAATCAGTTATTAATCAGGAGAATGCGTGCCCTCGGCATTGAAACCTACATTGACGATGCCCATCAGGGACCAATCATCACAACATTTTTCACACCGAAAATGGATAACTTCTCCTTCGCAGAAATGTACGAATACATCAAAAAACGCGGCTATGCAATCTATCCTGGTAAGGTAACTGATGCAGATACTTTCCGTATTGGAAATATCGGAGAAATTTATAAAGAAGATATTGAAAAAGTAAGCGATATTATTGAAGAATATTTTGAGAAATGCTGTGGTGGACTTGTGAGACAGACAGCGTAAAATATGAATTTTGATATAGAAAGGAGATAAAGAAATGGCAATAGAAGCAGTAATTTTTGACTGGGCAGGAACAACAGTAGACTATGGATGTTTTGCACCAGTACAGGCATTTATTGAAGCATTTAAAGAATTTGGAATCACACCAACCGAAGAAGAAGTCAGAAAACCAATGGGAATGTTAAAACATGACCATATAGAAACAATGATGAATATGGAACGTATTCACAACGAATGGATTCGCATTCATGGAAAAGACTTCACTGCAGAAGACGTAGATAAAGTATACGAAGCAAGCGAAGCAGGTATCTTTAAAATTCTCAAAGATTTTGCAGAACCAAAGCCATTCGTTCTTGAGACAATAGAAAAACTTCGCCAGGCAGGAATCAAAATCGGTTCCACCACAGGCTATACTGACGATATGATGGCCATCGTTGTGCCAAAAGCAGCCGAAAACGGCTACACCCCAGACTGCTGGTTCTCCCCAAACTCCGTAGAGAATCTCGGCCGCCCATATCCATACATGATCTTTAAAAACATGGAAAAACTCAAAGTAACATCCGTAAAAAATGTTGTAAAAGTAGGCGATACCGTTTCTGATATCAAAGAAGGACTTGCCGCAGGCGTTACCACAGTAGGCGTAATCGAAGGAAGCTCCATTATGGGACTTTCAAAAGAAACTTACGAGGCTCTTGCTCCAGAAGAACAGGAAAAAGAGTGCCGGAGAGTGGCACAGGTTTATAAAGAAACTGGGGCAGATCATATCATTAGAAATATGAGTGAATTAACAACGATTTTGCTTTAATTCATATTGGAATAACAGAATTATGGATGAGGAATAATAGAGTGAGTCGTATCGTAAATATTTCTTTCTATGAGAGTACAGAACAAATATTCGAATTTGTTCTGTACTTTTTTCTATTTGAATGGTATACTGGGTAAGTGACAATACTAAGAAAACAACTGCTATTTCTAAAATATCACAAATAGATTAGAGCTGATTAGGAGAAATCATATGGACCATTTCGAATTAGTGTCGGACTTCGCGCCGACTGGAGACCAGCCACAGGCGATTGAGGAGCTGGTAAAGGGATTTAAAGAAGGGAATCAGTTTGAGACTTTGCTTGGAGTTACTGGTTCTGGTAAGACATTTACGATGGCGAATGTCATTGCACAGTTGAATAAGCCGACGCTGATTCTGGCACATAATAAGACTCTGGCAGCGCAACTTTACAGTGAGTTTAAGGCATTTTTTCCACATAATGCGGTAGAATATTTTGTGTCTTATTATGATTATTATCAGCCGGAAGCATATGTTCCTTCTACGGATACTTATATAGAGAAGGATTCTTCGATTAATGATGAGATAGATAAGCTGCGCCACAGTGCGACAGCAGCGCTGATTGAAAGGAAGGATGTCATTGTTGTGTCATCGGTTTCGTGTATTTACGGCATTGGTAGCAAGAACGATTATGCGAAGATGATGATTTCGCTGCGCCCTGGAATGGAGATTGACAGGGATGAGGTTGTGCGCCGTCTGATTGATATCCAGTATGTGCGTAATGAGCTTGATTTTAAGAGAGGCAGTTTCCGTGTACGTGGAGATGTGCTGGAAGTTGTGCCGGTTTCTTCTTTTGAAGATGCGATTCACATTGAATTTTTTGGTGATGAGATTGATCGGATTATGCAGGTCGATGTGCTGACGGGAGAGATTAAGGCAAGTCTTAATTTTGCGATTATTTTTCCGGCTTCGCATTATGTTGTGCCGCAGGAACAGATTGAGCGTGCGGTGAAGACGATTAAGGAAGAACTTGACGAGAGAGTGGAATATTTTAAGGAGAACGATCAGCTTTTAGAGGCACAGAGAATTTCAGAACGAACGAATTTTGATATAGAGATGTTAAAAGAGACAGGATTTTGTTCTGGAATTGAGAATTATTCGAGACATCTTACGGGATTAGAGCCGGGGAAGGCTCCGTATACGCTGATTGATTTCTTTGGGGATGATTTTCTTATGATTGTCGATGAGTCGCATATTACGATTCCGCAGGTGCGTGGAATGTATGCAGGAGACCGTTCAAGAAAGCAGACATTAGTTGATTTCGGATTCCGACTGCCTTCAGCTTTAGATAACCGTCCTCTTAATTTTGATGAATTTGAGGAGCGAATTGATCAGATGCTTTTTGTATCTGCGACTCCGAATGTGTACGAGGGAGAGCATGAGATGCTCCGGGCAGAACAGATTATCCGTCCGACAGGACTTCTTGACCCACCGATTGATGTTCGGCCAGTAGAGGGACAGATTGATGATTTGATTAGTGAGATTAATAAAGAGGTAGCAAAGAAGAATAAAGTTCTGGTAACTACCCTGACGAAGCGGATGGCAGAAGATTTGACTGCTTATATGAAAGAATTGGATATTCGTGTGAAATATCTTCATTCCGATATTGATACCTTAGAAAGAATTGAAATTGTAAGAGATTTGCGAATGGGTGTATTTGATGTTCTTGTTGGAATTAACCTTTTAAGAGAGGGATTAGATATTCCAGAGGTTACGCTGATTGCTATTCTTGATGCGGATAAGGAAGGATTTTTACGTTCAGAAACTTCTCTTGTACAGACGATCGGACGTGCCGCACGAAATGCAGAAGGACACGTTATTATGTACGGAGATACGATTACAGACTCCATGCGTGCCGCCATCACAGAAACAAAGCGGCGTCGTGAAATTCAGATGGCATATAATGAAGAACATGGCATTACGCCAAAGACTATTCAAAAGGCAATTCGGGATGTCATTTCTATTACCAATGAAGAAGCACCAGAGAAGAGCCGAGGTTCCTTAAAGAAAGATACGGAATCTATGAATCGTAAGGAACTTACGGAAATGATAGCTAAGTTAACAAAGAAGATGAATAAGGCAGCGGCAGAACTGAACTTTGAAGAAGCGGCAGAATTAAGAGATGAACTGAAAAAGTATAAGATTGCTTTGAGGGATTATGACGATTAGAAAGGATACAATATAATGAGCGAAAAGAAAGAATACATTCGCATTCGAGGGGCGCGTGAGCATAACCTTAAAAATATTAATATAGATATACCGAGAAATGAATTTGTAGTACTGACAGGACTTTCAGGTTCTGGTAAGTCCTCACTGGCATTTGATACGATTTATGCGGAAGGACAGAGAAGATATATGGAGTCCCTGTCTTCGTATGCAAGACAGTTCTTAGGACAGATGGAAAAGCCAGACGTTGACGATATTCAGGGCCTTTCTCCTGCCATTTCGATTGATCAGAAGTCCACGAACCGCAATCCACGTTCTACAGTTGGTACAGTAACGGAAATCTATGATTATCTGCGGCTTCTTTATGCGAGAGTTGGCATTCCTCACTGTCCAAAGTGTGGAAAAGTAATTTCCAAGCAGACAGTAGACCAGATTGTAGATATTTTAATGAAGCTTCCAGAACGGACGAAAATTCAGCTTCTTGCACCGATTGTAAGAGGAAGAAAGGGAGAACATGTAAAAATATTAAAAGATGCAAAAAAGAGTGGATATGTCCGTGTTCGCATTGACGGGAATCTATATGACCTTGCAGAAGAGATTAAGTTAGAAAAAAATAAAAAGCACAATATTGAGATTATTGTAGACCGTCTGATGATAAAGGAAGGTATTGAAAACCGTCTTACAGATTCGATTGAGACCGTAATGAAGCTTACAGGGGGACTTTTGTTAGTAGATGTTGTTGGTGGGGAACCGATGAATTTTAGCCAGAGTTTTTCCTGCCCGGATTGTGGTATCAGCATTGATGAGATTGAGCCACGAAGCTTTTCTTTCAATAATCCGTTTGGAGCCTGTCCAGTCTGTCACGGACTTGGATTTAAGATGGAGTTTGATGTTGACCTGATGATTCCAGATAAAAAAATGAGTATTGCAGATGGGGCGATTACTGTATTGGGGTGGCAGTCTTGCACAGATCCAAAGAGTTATACGAGAGCAGTTCTTGATGCATTGGCAAGAGAGTATGATTTTGATTTGAGTACGCCATTTTGTGATTTAAGTCCGGAAGTCCAGGATATTATTATTCATGGAACGAATGGACATGAGGTAAAAGTATACTATAAAGGAAAGCGTGGAGAGGGTGTCTATGACGTTACTTTTGAAGGCCTGATTCGTAATGTACAGCGTCGTTATCGCGAGAATCATTCTGAACGTCAGAGAGCAGAATATGAAAACTTTATGACAGTAACTCCATGTGATAGCTGTCACGGTCAGCGATTAAAGCCTGAATCTCTGGCAGTAACAGTAGGTCAGTACAATATTTCCGAATTGACCTGTCTCTCCGTAAAGCGATTAATTTCCTATTTTAATGAAATTGAACTTACAGAAAGACAGCAGCTTATCGGTAAGCAGGTGTTAAGAGAGATTCGTGGAAGAATCGGCTTTTTAAATGATGTTGGTCTTGACTATTTAAGTCTTTCACAGCCAACAGGAACGCTTTCTGGTGGAGAAGCACAGCGAATTCGTCTTGCAACGCAGATTGGTTCTGGACTTGTTGGAGTGGCATACATTCTTGATGAACCGAGTATTGGTCTGCATCAGAGAGATAATGACAAACTCATTTCTGCATTAAAACGTCTGAGAGATTTAGGCAATTCACTTATTGTCGTTGAGCATGATGAAGATACGATGCGAGAGGCAGACTGCATTGTGGATATTGGACCAATGGCAGGCGAAAACGGTGGGAAAGTTGTTGCAGTTGGAACAGCAGAAGAACTGATGGCGAATCCAGATTCCATTACAGGAGCATACCTTAGCGGGAAAATGAAAATCCCTGTTCCAGAAGTTCGGAGAAAGCCGCAGGGTTATCTGACAGTAAAAGGAGCCTCGGAGAATAACTTAAAGAATATCAGCGTAAAGTTTCCAATCGGCGTATTTACCTGTGTAACAGGAGTTTCCGGTTCAGGGAAAAGCTCCCTTGTTAATGAGATACTTTATAAGAAGCTTGCCTGCGTATTAAACCGTGCAAGAATTAAACCAGGAAAACATAAAGATATTGAAGGAACAGAACAGTTAGATAAGATAATCAACATTGACCAGTCTCCGATTGGACGTACTCCACGTTCTAATCCAGCCACTTATACAGGAGTATTTGACCATATCCGCGAATTGTTCGCTATGACAAAAGATGCCAAAGCAAGAGGATATGACAAAGGACGTTTCAGTTTCAATAAAAAGGGCGGCCGCTGTGAAGCCTGTGCCGGTGACGGTATTTTAAAGATAGAAATGCAGTTTCTTCCTGATGTATATGTACCATGTGAAGTCTGTCATGGAAAGCGTTACAACAGAGAGACATTGGAAGTAAAATACAAAGGCAAAAACATATTTGAAGTGTTAGATATGAATGTCGATGAAGCATGTGAATTCTTTGAGAGCGTGCCATCAATCCGAAGAAAGATAGAGACACTTCGAGATGTAGGACTTTCCTATATCAAGTTAGGACAGCCATCGACAACCCTTTCCGGTGGAGAGGCACAGCGAGTAAAACTTGCCACAGAATTAAGCCGCCAGAGTACCGGAAAGACAATATATGTTTTAGACGAGCCAACAACGGGACTACACTTCGCAGATGTTCATAAACTGGTTGATATTTTGCAGCGGTTAACGGAAGGTGGCAATACAGTTGTAGTCATTGAGCATAACCTTGAAGTCATCAAAACAGCCGATTATATCATTGATATGGGACCAGAAGGTGGCGAAGGCGGCGGCACGATGGTGACTTGCGGAACACCGGAAGAAGTTGCTGCGGTAGAAGAATCTTATACTGGAAAATATCTGAAAAAATATTTGAATCCTGATTTGCCGCAGGCAAGGTAGACGAACTCAGGGAGATAAATATAGGATATTTTATTCCCTGTGGGCGTCTATTTGGCCTGCAGCAAATCAGGATTAATCAGATTCTATTTCGTATGTAAATCCTGCATCAGTAATTGTTTTTATCGTATCTGAGATTCCCTGTCCATCTGCCGTGAGATAACCGGAGGCAAAGATAGAGTCTACGATACTGAGAAGTTCTTTTTCACGTCCTTTAAAGTAAACTTCTCTTCCGGCAGCACATCGGATATCGGATTGTGGAACCATTAATCTGGCAAGGCACAGTACTTTCATACAGTAAGATGGTGTGAGAACAGAAGTATCTGCATTTTCTAAAGGAGTCCCTGGAATTGGGAGAAGGAAGTTGATTGGCAGAGCCTCGGGCTGAATTTCACGAAGATCGAGGAGCATATCTACAATATCTTCCTTACTTTCACCCATACCGATAATACCGCCGCTACAAATTTCAAAACCAAGTCTTTGTAACATATGAATATTATTTACACGCTGTTCATAAGTATGAGTGGTACATATATTATGATAGTAGGAACGGCTGCTGTTTAGATTATGATTAATTCGGTCAAGACCGGCTTCTTTTAACATTAATGCCTGTTTTTCAGTAAGAAAACCGATGGAACAGCAAAGATGTGTTCCCTGTGCTTTCATAACACGAATTTTTTCAGCCAGCTCTTTTATTTCTTCATCAGTAAACTTCATTCCGCTAAGACCAATACAGTGTCTGGAAAGATGGTTATCATGTACAAATGCATTATCACTGTATAACTTTTCATCATTTACCCATTTATATTTTTCAATTTCTGCTTTTGAACGGCAAGACTGGGCACAATAAGCACAATTTTGAGAACAGTTTCCACTGCGGGCGTTTGTAAGAAGATGAATACTCACATGATTGCCTTTATATTTTTTACGAAGACTTCCGGCCATTTCCATAAGAAGAGGCATATCGTCTTCTGGAAGATTCATAATAGCGATGGCCTCCTCGCGTGAAAGAGAATATTCCTTATTTACATTTTTTGTTAATATATTTTTAATTGTGTCAATAGTTACTGCTTCACTCATAATGAATCCTTTCTTAACTTCACAAAATAGCTTCCAAAATGAAAGCACGATAATTCTTATTGCATTTTATTTCTAAAATTCTCTTATTTGTTACTGTAACATGGTAAAAAGATATTGTCAACCGTAACAAAAAACAAAGTTAACAATAAGATGTTGCTATTTAATTCATTAAGCAAACTACAGACGAAGCCATTGCCCTCAATAAGGCATATTTGTGCTTTTAGTCGCGGCGTGTTGAATGTTCGCTCCACGCGCTCGCATCCAACACTTGCTCCGAGACCACA
>OLNE01001992.1_pt1 | contig 13541 bp, 8 predicted proteins | sample 1672431 | NCBI WGS metagenome assembly OLNE01 (sample SAMEA3136685, study PRJEB25190) | human gut metagenome | reverse complement strand
GGAGTACATGGGACGTAATGGGCGGCGGTTTGATGGCCGATCTTGCCAAGTATGAGGAACTGGACGATGCGCAGAAACAAATCGAACAGCTTCAAGTGGAACTGCGGCGGTTCAAAACTGAGCTTGCTGATGTTGAGATTACCGCTGACCTTCAGGTTACGGTGGACAGCTTTCTGAAATTTGCAGATTTCTTCTTTGACGGCCTCTTTGCAGACTGGGCAGTTCTGGATCACATCAATCAGGCACAGAGCAGAGTGGAGAATACCAAAGGTAAAATCAAGCGAGTCCTCGCACTTCTGAAAAAGATGCGCGAAGATGTTGATGTCCAAATCGCTGACGAAAAAGAGAAGCAGGAGCAGCTTGCAGTGGAAACCGAGCTGTAGGGTTGGAGTGTTCGCTTATGTGATATGCTCAACTCAATAAATCGGAATCGAGGGAGTAGGAGAAATTGAGATTGGAGGATAAGTTGGTGAACAAGATTTTCAAAGGTCTTATTCGATTTTTGATAGAAGTGATAGTTATGACTGTTTTGATTGTTGGGATCAACATATTTACTAATGGTATGTATCTTTGGGGATTGCCCCGCATAAATGATATTCAGTCTGTAAATATCACGTATCCGAGTGTCACGGATGATGTTAAAGAAATTTCGAGCAGTGAGGACATTGAGTTAGCCTTAAAGCTAACGGGATTTCTGAAATATGATTTATTTGGGGAAGTGAATAGCGAAGAAGAACCCGCTATTACAATTACTTATTTTCTCAAGGATGGAACAAGCAAAACAATCTCCGCTAATAACACTACTGTCTGGTGGAACAATAAAATTCATGTAATCAAGGACAAGGAAATGTTTGTCAACCTAACAGAGGGAATTTTCTTTCTGGAAGATTTACAAACAAAGTAAATCAATTCCTGTTTGACGGACTATCAAATTATTACACACCTTCTGCGGGCGACCCTCAAAACGGTTGCCCGCTCTTTTTATACCCTAAAATCCGAAAAAGGAGGAACGCTATGCCAAGCAAAACCGAAGAATATCTTGCCCTTGCTCAGCGCACGGCCAACGGCTTGACCCGATACTGGGAAAGCTGGACGGACTATCTGACCACCGCATCCCGGCTGTACAAGTACCCCTTTGCAGACCAGCTGATGATCTACGCCCAGCGGCCCGATGCCACCGCCTGCGCCGACTATGACATCTGGAACAACCGGATGAACCGTTATGTCCGGCGCGGTTCTAAGGGCATCGCCCTGCTGGATGAATCCAGCGGATTCCCGCGCCTGCACTACGTTTTCGATGTGTCGGACACCGGGGTGCGCCGTAATTCCCGTGACCCCGACCTGTGGCAGTACAACGATGACCTGAAACAGCCGGTTTCAGAAATGCTCGCCGCCACCTACGGCATCAGCGGAGAGCGTGTCAGCCAGCAGCTTGCGGATGTTGCCGGGAAACTGGTGGCGGATTACTGGGACAACAACAGCGAGGACATCAGCGCCATCGTTGACGGTTCGCTGCTGATGGATTATGATGAAGCCGGGGTGGAGATGCAGTTCAAAAGCGCAGCAGCAATGAGTGTCACCTACACGCTGCTGGAACGCTGCGGGTTTGAACCGACAGGGTGGTTTGACAAGGACGATTTTCAGGCGATCTACAATTTTTCCACCCCAGATGCCGTCTTTGCCCTCGGCGTAGCTGTCAGCGACATGAGCCGGGAGGTCTTACGCCAAATTGAGCGCACCGTAAAAACAACCATTCGCCGCCGCAATGCAGAAAGGAGCCAACATGAATATGAGCAGCAATCTGAGTTACACGCAGACCGGGGATTATCTTCTCCCGAACCTGACCCTGCATCAGCCGAAGACCCCGCTGGGCAAGTACGGCAGGCTGCGCCGGATGTACCTGAAGGAACAGCGCCCGGTGCTGTACCACACGATGCTCCTGAATGGGAGCCTGTACCCGCACCTGATGGAGGTGGAGCAGACGGCAGAGAGCCGGATGCAGCAGACCATGGAGCAGCTGCTGAAACAGAACCCGGCCCCGGACAAGGAGAGACAGCAGATGGCGTGGGTGCAGCACATGAACAGCCTGAAAGCGCAAGCCGAGGAACTGGTGCTGACGGAGCTGATCTACAGCTAAGTTTTCTGGATGCCGTCATCCCCACCGAAGCCCAGCAAATTGAACATATCGACCGAGCGGAGAGCGAAAAATCGCCCTCCGCTTTTGTTTTGTCGCAGGCTGAAATTGAGAATGAACTGCGCAAGCATGGTTCCGGTTTTCAGGATGGCAAGCAGCGGATCATCGAACTGTACCAGACACAGCCCGACCGCAAACTCCGCGCTAAAGCATTGGCGAAAGAGTACGGCATCGGCGGACATTCGCAGGATTTTCTGGATGGCAGCAGCGGTTTTGTAAATCATGATGGAAAAGGACTTGAATTTGACCACTACCCGGATCATCAAAAGGTTACGTTAAGCTGGACACAGGTCGAGAAATACATCGACCTGATGATTCAGTCTGACCGCTACCTGACCGATAAGGAAAAAGAGCATCGTGCCGCCGTGCAGGAAGCGGAACGACAGCTCCCAATGCTGGATGGTGATGCCGCTGCCGAATACAATGCTCTGAAAGAGCAGTACCCCAATACCCTGATTGGCTTTGAACTGGGCGGATATTTTCTGTTCTATGACAAAGATGCAATCACTGTAAAGGAAGTTTTTCGTTCTAATTTGCTGTCACAGGAAAATGCGCTGGGAAAAGTCAAAGTGACCGGCTTTTTGCGCAGAGAGTGGGTAGCAAAATCGCAGAAGCTGTGGGCCGAGGGCAACAGCATCTATCTAGCCGGACAGGGCGGAGATGGTACCCACCATCAGACAAAATATCTGCGAGAGGAAGATTATCTGCCGATCGGCATCATCATCAAGCTAGATGGCCGGGATTTCCGTGTGGATCACGTCAACTTCATGTTCAAATCCGTCAGCTTGCAGGACATGGACTTGACCAACAGCGGACAGCCCATCTTCCGGGTTGAACGGTTGCCCAATATCCGGGAACTGTATGAACAGCAGCAGGATGAAATTATTGACGTTTCTCCTGAAAAGGCTGTTGATTACAAGGTCGGTGACGAAGTTGTTGTTGACCTTCCCACCCGAACCATCGAAGGCAAAATCGGCTATGTTGGCGAAACCGATGTGCGCATCGACACCAGCGCGCATGGGCAGTCGTGGGATAACGAGGTACTCAACAAGCAGCAATTCGAGGACGGTCTGCGGCGGGATGAACCTACACCTGATGAGGAACTGGACAAGTTGCCTATCTCTGTGGAGGTCAATAGCGAGTGGCAGACCTTTCCGGATGCTGCTGCCGCAGACGAAGCCCTGAACGCTGAACCGATGCCGGAAGCCGCAGGAAATTTTCACATCACGGATGATAATTTGGGTGTCGGAGGCCCCAAGCAGAAATTCGCCCGCAATATTGAAGCCATCCAGACCTTGCGCACTTTGGAGCAGGAGCATCGCGGTGCCACCGCCGAGGAGCAGCAGGTGCTTTCGCAGTATGTAGGCTGGGGCGGTCTTGCAGATGTCTTTGACCCCAACAAGGAAAACTGGTCTGCCGAGTACACCCAACTGAAAGGGTTGCTCACCGAAGAGGAGTATGCCGCCGCCCGCGCTTCCACTCTGAATGCCCACTATACCTCTCCGGTGGTAATTCGCGCCATCTATGATGCTGTGGAAAAGATGGGCTTCCAGTCTGGAAATATCTTGGAGCCTTCCATGGGTATTGGCAACTTTTTCGGTATGCTGCCCTCTGGCATGGCTGACAGCCGTCTGTATGGTGTGGAACTGGATTCCATCACCGGACGCATCGCCCAAAAACTATATCCACAGGCCGACATTACGGTTGCTGGCTTTGAAACCACCGACCGCCGAGATTTTTACGACCTTGCCGTAGGTAATGTCCCTTTCGGTCAGTACAAAGTCACCGACAAGGCGTACAACAAACTGGGTTTTTCTATCCACAACTACTTTTTCGCCAAGACTATCGACCAGATCCGACCGGGCGGCGTGATTGCTTTCGTGACCAGCCGTTTCACGATGGACAGCAAAGACAGCAGTGCCCGCAAGTACATGGCGGAACGTGCTGATTTGCTGGGAGCCATCCGCTTACCCAACAACGCTTTTAAGGCAAATGCAAGCACCGAGGTTGTTTCGGATATCCTCTTTTTGCAGAAGCGTGACCGCCCTGCAGACATCGAGCCTGCATGGGTGCAGCTGGGGCAGACCGAAGATGGCTTCAATATCAATCAGTATTTTGTAGACCATCCGGAAATGGTGCTGGGAAATTTGGAACTAGAAAGCACCCAGTACGGCCATGACCTGACCGTTGCACCAATCGAAGATGCAAACCTTGCAGACCAGCTTACCGAAGCGGTGCAGCACATCGAGGGCCAGTTCACTGCGGTGGAGATTGCCGCTCCGGACGTTGCCGATGCGGAAGTGCAGCGCAAAACTCTGCCCGCAGACCCTACCGTGAAGAATTTCAGCTATACTGTGGTGGATGGTGAAATCTACTACCGCGAGAACTCCATCATGACACAGATTGAACTGTCCGACAACGCCAAAGGCCGTGTGGCTGGCATGGTGGAACTGCGGCAGATCGTCAACGAGTTGATCGACCAGCAGTTGAATGACTTCCCGGACGAGGATATCAAGGCATCGCAGGCAAAGCTGAATTATGCCTACGATGCGTTTACTGCAAAATACGGTCTGATCAACGACAAGAAAAATGCCCGCCTGTTCGATGATGACAGCTCCTATTATCTGCTCTGCTCGCTGGAGAATCTGGACGAGAATAAAAATCTCAAGTCCAAGGCAGATATGTTTACCAAGCGGACGATTCGGCCAGAGCGTGTTGTCACCAGCGTGGATACCCCCAGCGAAGCGTTGGCGGTGTCCATCGGGGAACACGGCAAAGTAGACCTGCCTTATATGGCAGAACTGCTGGGCACTCCCGGCAACTATGAGCGCATCACCACCGAACTCTCCGGCGTGATCTTCAAAGATCCTGCCGCCGATGCAGACGACCCGGAAGCCGGCTGGCAGACTGCGGACGAATACCTTTCGGGTAATGTACGCGATAAGCTGCGGATGGCACAGCTTGCTGCGGAAAGTCACCCGGAGTTCAAGGTTAATGTGGACGCACTGACCAAGGCACAGCCCAAAGATCTGGAGGCATCTGAAATTGATGTGCGTTTGGGTGCCACTTGGCTTGACCCCTCTATTGTGCAGCAGTTCATGATGGAAACTTTTCAGCCGCCCTATCGTATCCGCTACAACAATGCCATCACCGTTCGCTACTCCCCTTACACTTCCGAATGGCGAATCAGCAATAAATCTGCTACTGGCTTTGGTGACATTATGGCCACCGAAACCTACGGTACCCGCAGGGCCAATGCTTACAAGATTTTGGAAGACACCTTGAATTTGCGTGATAGCCGCGTTTATGATACCATCGAGGAGGATGGGAAAGAAAAGCGTGTGCTGAATCAAAACGAACCCCCCCTCGCCCAGCAGAAACAGCAGGCCATCAAGGATGCTTTCGCTGGCTGGGTCTGGAAAGATCCGCAGCGGCGGACTCTGCTGGTGAAGAGGTACAATGAGCTTTTTAACAGCACCCGACCCCGTGAGTATGACGGAAGTCATATTCATTTTGTGGGCATGAACCCGGAGATCAATTTGCGAGAGCATCAGCGCAATGCGGTTGCCCATGTGCTGTATGGGTATAACACCCTTTTGGCGCACGAAGTCGGTGCCGGCAAGAGCTTTGAGATGGCGGCTTCCGCTATGGAACTGAAACGTCTGGGCTTGTGTCAGAAAAGTCTTTTTGTCGTGCCAAACCATTTGACGGAACAATGGGCCAGCGAGTTTCTACGCCTGTACCCCAATGCAAAGCTGCTGGTTACCAGCAAAAAAGATTTTGAACCTGCTAATCGCAAAAAATTCTGTGCGAGAATTGCGACCGGCGACTACGACGCAGTTATCATCGGACACAGCCAGTTTGAAAAGATACCCTTGTCCGCAGAACGACAGGAGCGTCTGATTCAGGAACAGATGGATGAAATCGAGGAGGCCATCGAAGAAGCGAAAGCACAGGTTGGTGAGCATTTCACGGTAAAGCAACTGGAAAAACTGCGTAAGTCTCTGAAACAGAAACTGGAGAAGCTGCAAGGCGCAGACCGTAAAGATGATGTGGTTACGTTTGAGCAATTGGGCGTAGACAGGTTGTTTGTGGATGAGAGCCAAAACTATAAGAACTTGTTCTTATATACGAAGATGCGGAATGTGGCCGGACTGAGCACATCTGAAGCGCAAAAATCCTCCGATATGTTTGGCAAGTGCCGCTATTTGGACGAGATCACCGGAGGGCGTGGCGTGATTTTTGCAACGGGTACGCCCCTGAGCAACAGCATGACCGAGATGTATACCCTGATGCGTTATCTTCAGTACAACACCTTACAGCAGAAAGGGCTGACCCATTTTGATGCGTGGGCATCCACCTTCGGTGAGACGACCACGGCCATTGAACTTGCGCCAGAAGGCACCGGCTACCGTGCACGCACTCGTTTTGCGAAGTTCTTCAACTTGCCTGAACTGATGGCGATGTTCAAAGAAGCAGCAGATATCAAGACCAGCGACCAGCTTCATCTCCCAGTGCCTGATGCAAAATTTGAGACGGTGGTGGTCAAACCTTCGGAAATCCAACAGGAAATGGTGCAGGCGTTGAGCGAACGTGCAGCCGAAGTCCACAGCGGTTCTGTTGACCCTTCTGTGGATAATATGTTGAAAATTACGTCGGATGGCCGCAAAATCGGTCTTGATCAGCGGTTGATGAATTCCGCTCTGCCCGATAACCCCAACAGCAAGTTAAATGCCTGCGTCAACAACGTCCTGCGCATCTGGAACGACACCAAGGAGCAGAAGCTGACCCAGTTGATTTTCTGCGATATGTCTACTCCCAAGGGGGACGGTTCGTTCAACGTCTATGATGATATTCGCACCAAGCTGCTTAACGCCGGTGTGCCCGAACAGGAGATCGAGTTCATCCACAACGCAGATACAGAGAACAAGAAAGCAGAACTTTTCTCCAAGGTACGCAGCGGACAGGTGCGTGTGTTGCTGGGCAGTACTGCAAAGATGGGAGCTGGCACCAACGTCCAGACGCTGCTTGTGGCGGTGCATCATCTGGATGTAGGCTGGCGTCCGTCTGATATGACCCAGCGCAATGGCAGAATCATCCGTCAAGGCAATCAAAACAAACAAGTGTACGTCTATAATTACGTCACGGAATCGACATTTGACGCCTACCTCTATCAGACCCTTGAGAATAAGCAGAAGTTCATTTCTCAGATTATGACGAGCAAATCTCCCATGCGCTCCTGCGATGATATTGATGAACAGGCTCTGTCTTACGCCGAAATCAAGGCTCTGTGTGCAGGCGACCCTCGCATCCGGGAAAAGATGGATTTGGATGTGCAGGTGGCTAAATTGAAAGTTCTGCGCGGTGACTTCCAGAATCAGAAATATCGTCTGGAAGATAAGCTGCTCAAGACATTCCCAGAAGAAATCCAGAAAAAGAAAACTCGCATTGCTGCTTTGCAGCAGGATTCACAGATTGCAGCAGCACACCCGCAGGACAAAGAAAACTTCTGCGGTATGACCATCAAGGGCATGGTGTACGATGACAAAAAGGCTGCTGGTGAACGGCTTCTGCTGGCTCGGCAGGAGATGCCCAATGCCGACATGATGCTGCTGGGCACCTACCGTGGCTTTGAACTGAACATCCGGTTCGACAGCTTCAAGAACGAGCATCAAGCCGTTCTCCGAGCAGAATTGAGTTATCCGGTGTCGCTGGGCGATGATGCACGCGGCAACATCACTCGTCTGGACAATGCCATCGACAACTTTACGGACCGTATTGCAGACGCCGAAAATGCTCTGCAAAATCTGGAGCAGCAGAAACAGGCTGCAGAGGTTGAAGTGGCAAAGCCCTTCGCGCAGGAAGAAGAACTGGCTGAAAAGTCTGCTCGCCTTGCCGAACTGAATGCTCTATTGAATATCGACCGTGACCGCAGTTCCTCGCAGGATGCTCCCGAAGAAGCAGAGGAAACCGAAGCACCCGCAACTCGTCCGTCTGTGCTGTCTGCACTGGAAGAAAAAGCCAATCAGCCAGAGCCTGTTAAGCCGTTCAAAAGCTATCTGGATAAGGAGGGCCGATAATTTGAAAAAGCGGGAACACCGTCTCTTTATTCGTGTGACTGATGAAGAACGGAACTGCATTTTAGATAAGATGTATGGCATGGGCATCCACAGCCTGAGTGCCTATATCCGCAAAATGGCATTGGATGGCTACTGCCTGAATCTCGACCTTCCGCAGCTGCGGCGCATGGCTTATTTGCTCCAGAATTGCAGCAACAACTTGAATCAGGTAGCAAAACGCGTCAACGAAAGCGGCAAGATCTATTCTGCCGACCTTGCCGATCTACGCACCCGGCTGGATGAACTGATTGATATCGGTAAGCAGATTCTTTCCAAGCTGGCAGAGCTATAAAAATTCCCGCAGTTGGAGGACTGCGGGTGTACATATAATGCTTGACATCCTTGCAACGTAGTAGTCGATACCTTTATAATAAGGGCGAACAGAAAGGAAGTGCTTGATATGATGTCTATGCTGAAGAAAGTTGTTCTTTTCCCGATTTCTCTCTTTGTGGCGTTTTTGGCTCTCATGGCAAAGTGGCTGCTCACTTTGTCCAGTTATGTGGTCGCTCCGCTGATGCTCTACATCTTCGGCTGCGGCATCTACACCGCCTGCCGTCAAACTTGGGATCAGTTTCTTATCCTGCTGGTGTCCGAGTTCATCTGCTTCATCCTCTTTTTCGGTGCAACTGCCATCACCGAGGGTATCGGGCGTTTTAGTGAATGGCTTGCAGAACTGTAAGAAATAGTTTTAATCCTTTGCCGCCTTCGGGCGGCATTTTCATTTTATAGGGGGTGATTCGTGATGGCTGCGACACGATTGATCGCATTGCACAAGAATAAGGGAAAGACCGTTGCGGCCTGTTTGAAAAGCCGCACAGATTATGTGCAGAACCCCGATAAGACCGAGCAAGGTGAATTGGTGAGTTGCCACGAGTGCAGTCCTCTGACAGTCGATGAAGAATTTATGCTTACCAAGCGGCAGTATGAACTTGCTACCGGGCGCAGACAGAAAAGTGACGTGATTGCCTATCAGATCCGGCAGTCGTTCAAACCCGGCGAGATCACCGCCGAAGAAGCCAACAAGGTGGGCTACGAACTAGCCATGCGCTTTACCAAGGGCAAACACGCCTTTGTGGTGGCAACGCACACGGACCGTCACCACATCCATAACCATGTGATTTTCAACTCCACCGCATTGGACGGTTCAAAAAAGTTCCGGGATTTTTTCTTTTCGGCACTGGCCGTTCAGCGGTTGAGCGACTTGATTTGTCTGGAGCATCAACTCTCTGTTATTGAAATAAAGCCCTACCGGGAACGGCAGAAACGTACCCTCTATCCACCCAAAGAAAGCAATCGTGATAGGCTGTGTGGCATCATCGACAGTATCCTTGCAGAAAAGCCCAAGGATTACGAAGATTTTCTGCAAAAACTGGAACAACAGGGTTATGAGGTCAAGCGTGGAAAATACACTTCCGTCAAGGGCGCACGACAAAAACGGTTCATCCGATTCAAAACGCTGGGCGCAGGCTATAGCGAGGACGAACTGAAAGCAGTGATTGCAGGAAAAGCAGAACACCATCCCCACCAGAAGCAGCCGCCCCAAGAGCAACCGTTCCAATTGCTGGTTAACATTCAGGCAAAGCTCTCCGAGGGCAAAAGCGAAGGCTATGCACGATGGGCGAAAAAATATAATCTGAAAGAAATGTCCAAGACGCTGATTTTCTTGCAGGAGCACAAAATTGGCAGCACAGATGAACTGAATGAACGCGCAGCGGCGGCAACAGAAAAATATCACCAGCTGGGAGATTCCATCAAAGCCGCCGAAACACGGATGGCGGAAATTGCTGTGCTGAAAACGCACATCGTCAATTACGCCAAGACCCACCCAGTCTACGATGCCTACCGGAAAGCGGGATATAGCAAAAAGTTTCTGGATACTCACCGGGAAGAAATCACACTGCACAAAGTAGCCAAGGCCGCTTTCGATGAAACTGGCTTAAAAAAGCTGCCGAAGGTCAAAGCACTGAATGCAGAGTATTCCGATCTTCTGACCCAAAAGAAAGCAGCCTACCCGGACTATCGCAAGGCACGAGAAGAAATGCAGGAGTTGGTAAAGGCACAGAAAAATATTGAATTGTTCTTCACAGAAGAAAAAGACGCACAGGAAAAGCAGCAGACCCGATAAACGAAAGTCGCCGAGGATTCTAACCCTTTCATGGGGCGGAATCCTCGGCGACTTTTTTAGTTTATGTAGCAGCGATCCTGCGTTACGAGCCAATCTTCACACAGCCGTTGGGCTTCATCTGTTGAGCGGCACACGCAATTGAACAGCTTGCCGTGCAGGGAGCAGTAGGTGTAACGGATTTTGGGCACACCGTTCTCATCCCGAAACTTTGTGTAGCGTTCCTCACCGGGCATCAGATAAAGCTGCTCCATTTCTGCATCGTCCTTTCCGTTTTCATGTGTCAGGCACACAACGCACCTATTCTATCATGAACTTAGGAATTATGCCATTGACGCTTGCACCAAAAAGCGCCCCGGATTTTCGGAGAGAGTGTGCATTGACACATTCAATAGCGTTCGGAAAGAATGCGCAGCCTGCACCGGAACGGTGCAGATCAGAAAGGGTTTGGGATTTCCCAACAAGCATTTTGCAACGCAAAATTTGCATTTGTGCGCACGAATGCACTGCTTGCTACAATGGTGTTGGTTCTGAGAAGTTCACAGCCAGTGAGCTATACAGATGCCCAAACCTAAGCTACAATGAAGATGTGCTGAGAGAACGAAGCATTGCTTGAGCTGAACGCTCGTACGCGCAAACTGTTCTCCGCCATCTCCATTGCAGCGTTCGATTGACGCAGGTTGAGTTATCGGCAGATAAAAATGTTGCCGTACATTCGTGTCACAAAGCAAGCTGAATCGGTAATGGGCATAGGCGGAACCGGCATTAATATCCTCGACCGCGTGGGCGGCGGCGATGCCTTCGCCAGCGGCCTCATCTACGCCATGCTGCACGACTACAAGGCCATGGATATGATCAACTTTGCCGTGGCCAGCAGCGCCATCAAGCACACCATCCACGGCGATGCCAACATCACCGACGAAGTAAGCTCCATCCGCAACCTGATGAACATGAACTACGACATCAAGCGTTGAGTTTCGCCTTAGCGCTTCCGTCTGCCGGGAACCGACCGCTGCACGTTGGTTTCCGGCTTTTTTTATACCGTCAGCGTCACAAATTGACACCAATTTATCATTCTTCACGAAGTATGTGCTAAAATCTCTTGACAGCACCTCACAAAATATGTTATCTTTTGTAAACATCCTTGAAAAGATATGACATTTTCTGGGGACCGAACACAAACCGATTTTTCTCTGGAGGAAAGACCCATGAAACAGGAGATCATCCGCAAACTGAGCGCTGCCGTGGCCATGAGCCTCGTTGTTGGCGTCTCTCTGGCCGCCTGCGGCGGCAGCAGCAGCTCCACCGCTGCCGGTGTGACTAAGACCGGCTCTGCCGACGGCTTTGGCGGTGCTGTCACCGCCACCCTGACCGTGGATGCCAACGGCACTGTTACCGACTGCAAGCTGGAAGGTGCACAGGAGACCGAAAGCATCGGCGGCGCTGCACTGGAAGAGCTGTCCAAGCAGGTCGTGGCCGCCAACGGTCCCGCCATCGACGGCGTTGCCGGTGCCACGGTGACCACCAAGGCCGTCCGGAAGGCTGTTGCCGCCGCACTGGGTGTGGAGCTGGCCGAAGAGGCTCCCGCCGACTCTGCTGCCGCAGCCCCCGCTGAGCCCGCCGCCATCGTCCCGGTGGAAGGCGGCATCCAAATCGGTCAGGCCTATGCTGCCGCCCACGGCACCAAGTGCTTCACCGAAGCGGTGGCTGTGGTGAAGGATGACGTCATCCTCGCCGCCTACCTCGACGATTTCCAGTTCACCAGCGCCGATGCAGGCGTGACCGCTGTGCCCAACTCCGACTCCGACTTTGCCGCAGGCTACGCCGAGGGCAAGGTGCTGATGTCCAAGCGGGCCAACGCTGATTATTACAGCAAGATGATGGCCGAAAAGGGCGGCTCCACGGTCGCTCTGGACGCAAACTTCGATGCCATCCAGAACTTTGCTGTCGGCAAGACCATCTCCGAGCTGGAGGATGTAGCCGCCAAGGGTGCCGAGGCTGTGGACGCCGTTTCCGGCGCAACGCTGGTGGATACCGCCGGTTATCTCTCTGCCATCGTGGATGCCGCCAAAAACGCCCAGACCACGCAGGCCGTGGAGTTCAACGGCAGCTCCGAGGACCTGAAGCTGAATGTGGTCTATGGGGCCGCCCACGGCACCAAGTGCTTCACCTCCGGCGCTGTCGCCACCGCCGGGGACACCATCGTGCTGAGCTACATTGACGAGTTCCAGTTTGCCGGTTCGGACGCCGGGGTCGTCGGTGTGCCCAACTCCGATTCTGACTTCGGCGCAGGCTACGCCGAGGGCAAGGTGCTGATGTCCAAGCGGGTCAACGCCGATTACTACAGCAAGATGATGGCCGAAAAGGCTGGTTCCACCGTTTCGCTGGATGCCAACTACGACGCCATCCAGAACCACGTGAACGGCATGAGCATTGCCGACGCCGAGGCTCTGAGCAAAGATGAAAAGGCTGTGGACGCCGTTTCCGGTGCCACGCTGGTGGATACTGCCGGCTACGTTGGTGTGCTGGTGGATGCCGCAAAGTAAGGCAAGAAAAATAACGTTCCTCTGAACACAGCAGCGCCCGCCGGGAGATTTCCCGGCGGGCGCTGCTTATTTATTATACTCTGCATGAGCCGCCTCCTTCCTTACGCAAACACGCCGAACAGCTTCGCCATCCGGGACAGAAGCATAAACAGCTGTGAGAAAAGAGACAGTGCCGATGCAGTTGTAGTAAGAAACGCCATTGTGCCTCTCGGAAAGGATTCAAAGTGCCACTAAATTTTCCCGTGCAGGCATCTGTCCCGCCGCTCTCTGGCGTATTCCAGCAGTGCATTGCACGCCGGACAAAGCGCCTCGCCCCTTGTCCAATGCACGCCACAACAATACCGGCGCACCATGAGGGTAACGGTTTCGATCTCCTTTTCCTTGTTCAAGTTCTGAAGTCCTTTCTGTTTTATACATAGTTATTCAATTCTAACCATCTGGTGGAAGAAAAGGCAGACCACCTGTATGTAGTCTGCCTTTTGCCTGATGCGAAAGCCCGCAGACACGCGGGGCTTACAGCACCAGCGAGGGCGCGGTGTAGACCCGTGCCTTCAGCTCGC
>OLNE01001990.1_pt1 | contig 13545 bp, 11 predicted proteins | sample 1672431 | NCBI WGS metagenome assembly OLNE01 (sample SAMEA3136685, study PRJEB25190) | human gut metagenome | reverse complement strand
TGATACCACCGATGATCTGTACACGGTAATGTTCCATACCAAGAACTCGTTTGGCGCCTTCACGTACAACAGCGAATGCCTCAGGAAGAAGATCATCCAGTGTTTCACCTTCACTCAGACGTTTCTTGAATTCTCTGGTCTTGTCTCTCAGCTGTTCATCTGTTAATTTCTGCATTTCCGGGCGAAGAGATTCTGTTTTCTCTACGAGCGGCATGATACGCTTAACCTCATGCTCACTTCTTGTCCCGAATACTTTTTGGAATAAATTCATAACATGCTCCTGTTTCTATATTTATTGATCGCTTATATACGAAGTCATCGTATTTATCCTATTTAAGAAATCCCTACTATTTTACCACTTTCCACCAGGGAAAACAATGAATATTTAATAAACAAAATGTGTCGTAAATTTTTTCTGTTTGTTATCGCTAACTTTTTCTTGTCATTGCCTAGTGAATATGCTATGATTCATCTTACATGAGAATTAGAAAATAACTTTTTTCAGAAACCGAGGTATCTTTATTTGAAGAAAAAAGAACTGACTTTTATTATAGGTATCGTAGTTTTTGCCGTAGTACTCTGGGGTGGGATGTATCTTGCCCGGCGTGGTCATTACGGTACGATCCACATCACAGTAAACGGCGAAGAATACGGCACATATTCCCTTGCAAAAGACCAGGTGATCAAGATCAACGATACCAACGTATGCGAAATAAAGAATGGCGAAGTCAAAATGACAGAGGCTGACTGTCCTGATCATCTCTGCATGAAGCAGAAGGCCGTGGACAATACCGGTGGAACCATCGTCTGTTTGCCGAATAAGGTTGTGATCGAAGGAGAAAAAGACAATAGTTCCGCGGAAGAATCTCCAGAATTTGATACCGCTGTCTGAAAGGAAATATTATGAACCAGAAAAAAATCGCCAACCTCGGGCTTTTTGCCGCGGTTGCAATCATCTTCGGCTATGTGGAATCTCTGATTCCGTTTTTTGCCGGAATTCCGGGAATGAAGCTCGGACTTGCAAATCTGGCAGTCCTCTTCATCCTCGAAAAATACACCTGGAAAGAGGCCGCACTTGTTTCGGTCATCCGTATTTTTGTGATTGGATTTATGTTCGGTAATCTTTTCAGTATTCTGTACAGTCTGGCCGGTGCCGCTCTGAGTCTCACCGTCATGACTCTTATGAAAAAGAAATCCGGATTCAGTATTCTTGGAATCAGCGTTGCCGGAGGTGTCTCTCACAATATCGGTCAGCTTTTGATTGCCTGTCTGATCACCATGACGTCCGGACTGATTTACTATGCACCGGCGCTGTTGATCTCTGGTGTAATTACCGGGCTTCTTATCGGAACCCTGACAAATGAAATATTAAAACGCATTCACTTATAAGTAGAATGTAAAAAAACACCGAAACCATCCCTCCGGACGATTTCGGTATTTTTTATTCCACACCTTTAACTGTATAAGTATTCTTCATCAGTTCAAACCGATCCTTGATGCCATCAGTCAGATACACATTCTTGTCTTCATCTACAAATACTGCCTCTGCATTGTATTTTTCCAACAACTCTAATGCATCATCCATTCCCAGCACAAAACATGCCGTAGACAATCCGTCTGCCAGAAGGCCGCTGTCGCAGACAACTGTCACAGAATCCAGGCCATTCCAGACTGGATATCCGGTCTTTGGGTCAAGGATATGATGATATCTCTTACCGTCTTCCATAAAATATTTCTCATAATCACCGGAAGTGGAAAGGAAGTCTCCGCCTTCAAGTGTAATTGCTCCAAGATACTCACCCTCGACATCACGCGGATCTGTTACAGCAATCTTCCATTCGGAGCCGTCTGGCTTCTCTCCATATGCCATAACACTGCTGCCGCCGAGATTCAGTATCATTCCTGAGACATCTTCCTGTGTCTTCAGGAAATCAGACACCACGTCACAGCCAATTCCCTTTCCGGTCGCGCCCAGATCCAGAGTCGCACCTTTTTCCAGACTTACTTTATTTCCATCCAGCGATACCTTCTGGTATCCCACATCTTTCAGAAGCTCATCCAGCTCTGACTGCTCCGGCACATGCGGATTCTCTCCCGTAATATCCCAGAGACGAATGATCTTACCGATCGTCGGATCAAATGCTCCGTCTGAATCCTTCGCAAGCTGAAAAATTTTCTCCAGATATCCAGCTAGTTCATCTGACACTTCTGTTGTTTCACCTGCTGACGCATTCAACTTTGATATCTGCGAATCTTCATCTGTCCATGAAAGATACTCTGTTTCAATCTCACGTATTTTATTTCCAATCTCCGTATTCAGATCATCACCTGTTGTATATAAAATCTCAGAAACAACGGTATCCATTGCAAAATCTGTATTGGTATATTTCTGTACTTCTGTATCAGCCAGTACCGGAACCGCCATCATTACTGTGCAGACTGCTCCGCACAGCATGACAGCTGCCTTCTGTTTGTTTTTCATTCTTTCACCATTTCCCGTTCTTTTACCGGGCCAATCTGTATATTTTTGCGCGGACAGGTCACCTGGCAGGCATGACAGCAGATACATTCACCCGAAAGTGCAGTGTCTCCGTCAATATCCAGATGTGCCGGACACCTTTTCTTACACAGTCCACATCTGGAAGGACACTTTTCTCTGTTTCTCTTAAATAAAGCCGATGGAAGGATTGGCATTAATGCAAATACCGCTCCCATTGGACAAAGAAACTGACAGAAAAATCTCTCCTGTGTGCACATGCCAATCAAAATCAGAATCAGTAAAATAATTCCAATTTTATACGATGCATTTGGAAGCTTTCCTGCTGTCAGCATGGAAAACACATCCCACGGGCTCATGCCCTGAAGAGACGCATACCATCCGGTCAGAATGGATAGCAGAAGAAATGCAAGAAGTATGTACTTCACTTTCTGAAGGATCCGTACAACTTTTTCCGAATATCCATGTCTTCCCTTCTTATGAAAAACCTTCTGTCTGATAAAAAGAGTTAATTCATACATGACATCGCCCAGTGAACCGAACGCGCATGCATATCCGCAGAAATGTCTTCCAAACAAAATCGTAACCAGAAGCAGTACTCCCGTTACGTCAAGAAACGAGTTCCACGTAATCTGCTGATGTGCCGCAATTGCCTGAAATATTGATTTCACACCTGCAAATGCAGTTGAAAACAGTGCGGGATAAAAGATAAAAAATACAAGCTGTATGGCAGCCCGGATCAGACGGGCCTTTCTCTGCTTCTTTTTCATCCGTTTTCCGCCTTTCCAAGAGCATCAACAACTGCATTGATGATACCGGTTGAACTGAAGGTTGCGCCGGATACGGTATCGACATCTGTACTCTGTGCTGAAATGATAGAACTGATCACACCTTCTGCCTGTGAAAGATACGCAGAATCTTCGCCCGGTGCACCTGTCACCTGAATACCTGTGATCTCATCGCTGGCAAGTGTAACTTCTACTGTGATCGCACCGCCAAATCCCTGTGCTGAACCAGTATATGTTCCATCTTTGTATACATTTTCAGAATCATCTGACCCTTCTTCTGACTCTGCGGAATCTGTTTCTTTGGATTTATCTTTTGCCTCTGCCTGTGCCGCTTTCTGATTCTTCGCTGCTTCTTCCAGTGCAGAAAGCATTTCCTTCTGCTGCTCCTCCAGCTTCTCAACTCTCTTTGTAAGCTCTGTGATCTGCTGCGATTCCTGTGTCTGTGTATCCTTTTCCTGCATAGAATTATATCCTGTCACAGCGGCAAGAATCAATACAAGACACAAAATTCTCATAATAAAATTCTGGTATTTCATCTGAATATTTCCTTTTCTCCGGTTTTTTCGCTTTTCTCATTATTTATATGATACCTGCGGATTGTTTCGTGCATTGCACTCCCACTATTTTGCCTGGCTGATTGCACTCTGAAATGCCTGGATCAGACCATTAGAAGAGTAAGTTGCCCCACTTACCGTATCAATTCCATCTGCTGACTGACTTCCCAGCACCTGCTCGTAAATGCCATTCCATGCATCAGAAAACTCCGGTTCATCATCTTCTCCATCATAAGAAGCAGATACAATCTTTCCCTGAGACACTGTGATGGTAACTGTTACCGGTCCATTAAATCCTTCGCCTGTTCCTGTATATGTTCCATCTTTATATCCGGCTCCTGGAATTTCTGTCGGCTCCGGTGCTGCCGTCGGTTCCGGCGTTACTGTCGCTTCTGGTGTCACTGTCGGGTCTGGTGTCTTTGTTGGTGTCGGTGTAACCGTTGATTCCGGTACTGCCGTCGGTTTCGGTGTTGTCGTTGGCTCCGGTGTTACGGTTGCCAGTGCTTCTGTCAGTGCTTTCTGTGCTCCGCCAAGAATTCCTTCTGACGAATAAGTTGCTCCACTCACCGTATCAATTCCATCTGCTGACTGATTCTGCAAAATAGACGGCTGGATCTTTTTCCATGCCCTGTTAAAGAAAGAAGCAGTATCTGTATTCGTATTTGAGATATCTGTTATTTTTCCATCTTTGATCGTGATCGTAATCGTTACAAACCCAGAATAGCCTCTTGCTCTTCCTGTGTAAGTTCCATCTTTATACAGAGATGCCGTTTCACCTGGTTTCGGTGCTTCCGTCGGTGTCGGAGTTGCTGTAGGCTCTGCAGTCGGTGTAATGTTTACTGCCGCTTTTGCCAGTGCTTTCTGGACTGCTTCCAGAATACCATTTGAAGAAAAAGTAGCTCCGCTTACCGTGTCCACACCATACACTGCCTGCTTCTTGAGAATTGCCGGCTGAATCCTGCTCCATGCTTTATTAAAATACTCTTTTGTATCCGTATTGCTATTGGAAATATTTGTGATCTTTCCGTTTTTGATCGTCACTGTAACTTTCACTGATCCGTTAAAACCGTCTGCCTCAGCAGTATAAGTTCCGTCTTTATAAGCAATATTTCCGGATGGCTTTGGAATCTCTACCGGTTTCGTTGTGATATTTGTTTTCTTATCATTTTTCTTATTTGTTTTAACTGGCTTCGTTGCAGAATTGTTACCTGCTTTTGCCAGTGCATTCTGAACGGCCTGGATGATTCCGTTGGAAGAATAGGTTGCACCACTGACCGCATCGACATTTGGTGTCTGGCCTGAAATAATCCTGCTGATCACGCCCTGGGCTGATGCAAAATAAGAAGCTGTCTCTCCTGCTGCACTCAGTACCGTGATGGATGCGATCTTTCCACCTGAGATTGTAACCTCCACAGTGATTGTTCCGCCAAATCCTGTACCACTTCCCTGATAAGTACCATCTTTATAACCACCTTCCGGCACGGAAGTTGTAGGTGTTGTGGTCGTACCCTGTCCCTGCCCGGAAGCTGCTGCAGATTTTTCCGGAAGTGCTTTTGTTTTTCCGGTTGTAATTCCTGTCTTTTTTATTTTGGATTTGCTTTTCTTTGTTTTCAGAATGCTGCTGTCTGCATTATCTATTTCTCCGTTATTAAAATATGCTGCTGTCAGCAGACTTTCCAGTTCACTTGATTTTACAAGCTTACTCTCAGATGCCTGAACTGTTTTGGCACTTTTTACTCCACTGTCCTGCTGAAATCCAGCCGCTGCAACCGCTATGATCACTGCAACTGCCGGAAGAAGCTTGATCAGATTTTTTTTATGCATTCCATTTTCTCCTTAACAAACAAAAGAAGGGGCAGTTATAAACGGCCCCCATTCTTTTGCATATGTATATTACGAAAGAATTATTTTACTGTTACCTTGAATGTCTTTGTGATTCCGTTGCATTTAACAGTAATCTTTGCAGTTCCTTTTTTCTTCGCTGTTACAACACCCTTGCTGTTGACTGTTGCTACTTTTTTATTACTGGATTTATATGTAACCTTGGAAGCCGGTGCTGCCTTTACTTTGATTGTAACCTTCTTGCCTTTTTTCAGGTTAGCTGAAGATTTTACAAGACTGAAAGAAGGTTTTTTCACTTTTACTGTAAGAACTTTTTTGTATTTTCCAACAGTTACTGTGATCTTTGTTGTACCTGCTTTTTTACCGGTGATGACACCTTTGCTGTTAACTGTTGCTACTTTTGTATTGCTGGATTTGAATTTAGCTGTGCCGCTTACGCCATAAGCAGTAACTTTTACAGTAGCTTTTTTGCCCACATATACCTGGTCAACTCTGGCACTGATTCCGCGGTTCTTTACAGTTACTTTGTATGTTGCTGTTTTTCCGGAGATGCTTGCTGTAATTGTTGCTGTACCTGCCTTTTTACCTGTTACAACACCGTTTGCTACTGTAGCAACCCCTGTATTGCTGGATTTCCATGTCACCTTACCGCTGGCATTTGTTTTTGCTGTAATTTTTACTGTTCCACCTACATACAGAGTTCCAGATGTCGGATTTACACTTAAAGTGATTTTTACAAGGCTGTCGATTGCTTCTCTCAGATGTCCGATCTGCTCATTTACTCCATACTGTGTCTGCTCTGCGATATTCTCAAGCATCTCTTCGCATTCCTGAAGTTCATTCTGAATGCTCTCATAGTTTGCAGTCCAGCTCTCCGGTGTGTAATCACTCTCTTTAAGGGCCTTTGCTTCTTCAATGATGTTCTTCAGAGGAGTGGAATCTGCATCACCTGCTGGTTTTGCAATATTCTCTTCTGTTGCCTGGAACTGAATTGTGTAGTCCGCATATCCAAGTGCATATACTGTTAATGTCCAGTAGCCTGTTCCATCATATCCTTCCGGAAGCTGGCAGCGCTGAGATTCAGTAAGACCGAGCTGAATGCCCATAGATTTATGCATCCAGTTGTCTGCAGCAAATTTTGTTCCATAAGACTGAATAGCATTTGCGTAGCTGCTGTCATTTCCATAGTATGTCCATTTAACAGCCTGCATTGCGCCACCGAGATCACCATAGTTTCCTGTAAGGTCAACTCTGAGGAATTCTCCATAAGAACCATTTCCTGGTTTTACAGTATAGGTTACTCCTTCTGCAGTCTTAAGAGCAGTATCTTTGATACCGGAATCACTTCCGTTTGCCCTTGCACTGAAGCTGAAGGTTCCGTCTTCATTTTTTGTAACAGTTTTCAGACCGTTTGTCTTTGCAGTAACATCTGCTGTCAGACTGTAAGACTGAAGGTTTACTTCTCCGAATCCACCTGTCAGTGTTCCATCATTCTCTACAACTGCATAAGTATTTTTGAATGCTTCATAATCAGATGTCTTTACTTTTACAGGAACATACTTCAGACCGGTTACTTTGTAATCTGTCATTTCATCTGTTGTACCATCCTCAAATGTAAGACTTCCACGATTATAAGTAGCTTTCTTACCATCTGTGAATACAACTGTGTTTCTGCCTTCCCAGTGAGAAACTGTGTAAGAGCCCTTGCTTCCTTCAATCACTGCAACCGCCTGGAAGCTTCCTCTGTGAAGACCATGGTTAGTCGTTGCTCTTGTTACCGCATCAAATGCACCGAGATCTGTCTCACCTCTTCTGTCCTTTGCATCGGAAGAAGAAGCATCTCCTGCCGCATAAACACCTTCTGCTGCCCAGTACTGAGCCCAGGTAAGTCCTGCGTATACATATTTATATTCTGTAGCCACATAGTCAAATGTAAGATCATCATATGCACTGGAAGTTACAACAAATTTGGTTCCATTTGTTACTTCGATATCTGTAAGATCAAGTGTTCCGTCTTCTTTTACGATAACTTTTGCGCCTTTTCCGCTGGCCTGGTAAGTCTTGTCTCCTACAGTTACTGCTGTGATTGTTTTAATATAAGCACTAAGCTGCTCTTCTGTAACACCTTCTGCCGGCACAAGCTTATTATTTGCAGAATCATAAACAGCCGGAACATTTGCTTCTTTTACACTGAATGTTGCTTCAATAGATGCATATTCGCCATTTGCATCGCTGATAACCAGAGTATGAGAACCTGCTGCCAGTGCTCCTGTTGCAATCTTGCCATCTGCATAGGAAACTTCTGTTCCGTCAACCGTATATTTTGCTGAAAATCCTTCTGGAAGAGTTCCGTCCAGGGTAACAGCCGCTTCGGTATCTGTTGTATGGATATTTGCAACTGTTGCTTTTACACCTGTTTTTGTCAGGACTTTTTCATCATTGATATCAAATGTAATGATGCCCTTGTCTGTATAATATGTGACACTGTCAATGGTTTTACCCATCATGGATTTATAATGCTCGGATGAAGTCGGGCAGTTATGAACACTCGTAGTAAATCCGGTGCACCATGCCAGTTTATATCCTTTCCAGATATTCTCCAGATGACGCATACCATATTCTGTTCCATCTGTTGTATTAACAGTTGCTCCATAAATTTTATCCTTGTTCGCATCAATCAAAGATGAAAAAGCTTCATTATTGATATCCAGCTGATAATCTCCATACTTACTCTGTGGCTTCAGTTCAGCGGTTGTTTCAACTGTCTTTTCTGCTGCACCTTTTACATCACTGAAAGCAAAGCTTCCATCAGTGTTTACAGTAAGTTCTTTGTAATAGCTCGGAGCTTCCGACAACACATAATAGGAATAAGAAGCATTCTCAATCAGAGAATCTTTTCCTGTATAAGTATTGCTGCTTGTATTTCCTTTGTTTGTGACAGTTATCGTCACGGAATCATCATCTGTTACTTTTTTCTGACCTTTCAGAACAGAAATATCACTTACTTTGACAGGAAATGTAACGCCTGTAACGTCTGTTCCATTTGGATCCACATGATATGCTGAATTTCCGTTCATCATACCGGATGTTCTGGATTTATTCAGTGTTGCGGATGTAAATTCATCTACTTTGACATCATTATTCTTCAATTCTGCCTTATAAAAATCATCATAAGGAATATTCATAAGGACATATGCTTCACCTGATGTCTGTTCTTCTCCTGCTTCGGCTGTAAATTCGTCCTCATTCACTTCTGCACCGAAAAGGTCCTCACTGGATGTTTCATCCTCTGTTGTACCTTCTACTTCTTCAACATCTACATCTGTATCCTCTGCATCTTCTGCAATATCCACATCTGCTGCGTCTGCAGCATCAATGTCCACATCTTCCGTATCAACGCTTTCCTCAGCAGCTACAGCAACCTCTGTGTCAGAAAATTCTGCTGCAAATGCTGTTGCCGGCATACTGGTCATTGCAACTGCTGCACTCAGAACAACAGGAGCTACTTTTTTCATCAACTTCTGATTTGCCATTTCTTTCCTCCCTTTATGTAAATATTCTTAGTTAGCGTTTTCTAACCTTTTATTTTTATACCATATCTCTTTTTCAATGTCCACAGAAATGTTAGTGTTTTCTAACCAGAAATCGATTTTTTTTCTCAATAATGTTCTTATTGAAAATCATTTTCAGTAGTAAAACTGAACGAAATACACTTGTTGCTTTTATTTAACTTTTTTGTAATAAAATAGGATCTGATGGAATTTACCCTTTTAGAAATCCTATCAGATCCTATTGTCAACTTACCGGTGCTCTTACTCTGCCGGTTCTTTTTCTTTTAATTTTGCAAATGCATCCTTACTTTCCTGCCATGCTGCAGGTGTTCCTCCAATAATTGAGCAGCCTTCATGTAATGTGATCGGACTGCCATCAATCTGTGTGATTTTACCACCTGCTTCTTCAAGGATCACAGATGCAGCGGCATAATCATACGGCTGCAGTTTCAATTCCAGATAAACGGTGTTACTCCCGGAAGCACCACGACAAAGGCCAAGAGCCGCTGAGCCACCACACCGGATAGAAAGACTGTTCTGGAACATCTCTTTTACTACACGAAACAGCCAGTCAATTCCGGCCTCATTGTATCTTGCACAACCAAATTCCACGATTCCCTCTTCTACCGGTTTATCAGCCACGTGAAGTCTTTTTCCATTCAGATAACTTCCATGTCCTTTTACAGCCACATACATATCGTCCACATACGGATGGTATACAAAACCGGCGATCATCTCATCTCCATGTGCGAGCCCTACGGATACACAGCTGTGATGATAATCAAACATAAAATTTGTCGTTCCATCGATTGGGTCTATATAGAAAGTAAATTCACCATCTGCTTCGGCTCCTGCATTACCTTCTGTATCTTCCTCTCCGAAGAAAGCAGCCCCCGGAAGTATCTCTCCCAGTCCCTCGATCAGAAATCTCTGGATTGTCGTATCATAATCCGTGCAGAAATTTGCCAGTCCCTCTTTCTTATGAATATTTTCCTCTTTTGGTCTTGCATTCAGCATCTTCTTTCCGGCTTCCCTCACCAGTTTCTCAATCGCAGCATATCTTGGTTCCGGTGAAGTTTCCGGCATAATTGCTTCCTCTGGAATACTTCCCTCTACAGACCCGGCAGATTCCGGATCGTTTTCCACACCTATGTTCTCCTGCACGACACTTTTCCACGGGATAACATCCCAGCCGCCAATTTTCTTCACACATGCAACAATTCTGGTTCTGGTTCGTTCGAATCCCCAGTAGAGTATTCCTCCGATCATTCCTCCAAGTATATTAAAGAAAAGATCTGTCAGCTGAAATGTCCCAATCTTTAGAAACAGCTGGCAGGTTTCTATCGCCAGAGAAAAGCAGAAACTGATTTCAAAACTATTCAGCAGAACTTCCTGGATTCGTTTGTCTTTTGTGTGGTCTTTCTCTTCTCGCGCCCAGAAAAGCAATATAATAAACGGCATAAACAATATCAGATTTTCGAAGTTCTCCGTATAAATTTTCCCATCATGGTGCAATCCCCAGATTCCAATCACGTTTTCCAGTGGATTTCCCCAGACATTCCGACAGAGCAATGTCCTAAAAAGCAGCATGCATGTATAAAAAGCAAGAAAGAAATGTCTGCGGAACCAGCTGCTCTGCCTGAACTGGTAAACCCAGGCTCTTGCCACTGGTCCGACTCCCTGCTTTCTTCCGAGCATATACACACACATGATCAGAACAGCGAGCAAACACGATGCCCCTGCAGTCTGATATATTACAGAAAGTACATCCACAATCACATTTACAAAATATTTCATACTTTTTCACTCTCCCCAGACAGCTCATAATAGAAAATATATTGCTGCATGATACCTCTCATGCCTCGATATCTTCTGTTTGGAAATCCTCTTCGATAATGTTCGTCAAGCACCTGCCGTATATGTGTGTCAATTGGAAAGGCATCCATATGATGCAATGCAAAAAGGCAGATACAATCTGCAACCTTTTCTCCCACTCCACTGAGCTTCATAAGCTCTTTTCTGGCTGTACGATAATATTTTATCTGATATAATCTGTCCAGTGATACTTCTCCGGTCAGAATACTCCTTGTTGTTTCCACGATATATCTGGCACGATATCCCATTCCAAGCTGTCGAAGATCTGCTTCTGTCGCTGTCGACAGCTGTTCCGGTGTTGGAAAAGAATAATACTCTGTGCCATCTGACTCCATTTTTTCTCCATACCGGGCACAAAGTCTTTCAATGCATCCCCGGATCCTGGATATATTATTCTGCTGCGAAATCAAAAATGTGATGATCATCTCCCAGAGATCCTGATGCAGAATACGAATTCCACTTCCACACTGTACTGCCGCATTCAGATATCTGTCTCGTGGATTAACTGTCTGGATATATTTCCCATAATCCATATCAATATCAAAATATGGCACCCAGTAGCAGATAAATTCCATATCACTGCAGAAGAAATTAACAATACTTCCCTCCTGAGATGCTTTCAGATATTTGTCACCGGCAATCAGTTCATATGTATTTTTTTCTGCCGTTTCCCACATTCGGAAGCACTGTCCTGACTGACAGATTTCTCTCAGGCTGAAATTATCCAGCTCTACTGTAATCATATTTTTCTCCAATCTGTTCCCTTAATTACTGTCCTCATCATTTTTACATCTGATGCCTTACTACCCTGTACTCGTCTCCATTACGATAATACGGACATTCTTTATATTCTGTGCTGATGAAACGATAATATTCATCCTCGTCCAGATTTACATCACAGTAGTAGCTCTCACTTTCTTCGTCGTACACATAATTTGCACAATAATCACAGCTTGTTGCTTTCAAAATCTTTCCTCCAATTACTTTGCCGTGCTGCAGATTTCTATGACTGCACTCCCACGGCTGATTTATTTCCAGATCTTCCATGGAGCCTGTCCACTCTGCCACAGTTCTTCCAGAAGATTCTTTTCGCGTAATGTATCCATACACTGCCAGAATCCTTTGTGGCGATATGCATTCAGCTGTCCCATGCGCGCAGCTTCCACAAGTGGTTCTTTTTCAAAAACAGTTTCATCACCCTGGATCAGATCTATGATAGATGGCTCAAGCACCATAAATCCTGCATTGATCCAGCCGCCGTCTTCCTTTTTCTTTTCCTTAAAGTTTGTGATCGTACCATCATTTTCGATATCCAGGATTCCAAAACGTCCACCCGGCTGTGCTGCGGTGATCGTTGCCATCTTTCCATGAGAGCGATGGTATTTGAGAAGTTCTTCAATGTTGACATCCGCAACTCCGTCACCATATGTGAGCATAAAAGTATCTCCGTCCAGATATTCTTTCACTCGTTTGATACGCCCACCTGTCATCGTATTCAGGCCTGTATCAACCAGCGTTACCTTCCATGGCTCCAGTATGTTATTATGCACGATCATCTTATTTTCCTGTGTAAAATCAAAGGTGATATTACTGTTGTGAAGATAATAATCTGCAAACCATTCCTTGATCACATGCTGCTTGTAACCACAGCAGATCACAAACTCATTAAAACCATATGCAGAATACATCTTCATAATATGCCACAAAATCGGCTTCTCCCCGATCTCAATCATCGGTTTCGGTTTCAGATGACTCTCCTCACTGATCCTCGTACCAAAACCACCCGCCAAAATAACAACCTTCATATCCTCTCTCCAATTCCTTTACATTCGTTCCTGTCAATACCCCTATTCTAATACAAAGCCACAAAAAAAGGAAGACTATATAAAAAACCTTCCAACTATCCAACCCCCGCCCGGTTAATCTTTAATTTCCTAACAAAACCCCTTCCAGTTTTATTTTCCCCTGTCCATATAAAAACTTTAGATATGGAAAAGGGACCTTCCTCCTGAATCCGGATTCCAGACACCTGAAGAAATTTGTAGAAGTACTTGATGCATAGAAATTTATTTTGCTCTGCAAAACGGCACTGTCTGAGCGTAAGCGAGTTTGACGTTTTACAGAGCGCTTTTTATGAATTTATATGTTTCTAGTACTTCTGAATTTCTGAATTGTCTGGAGTCCGGATACAGAATGGAAGATCCCTCTCACATATCCTGAATTTTTTTACTTTTTATGCTCTTCAGCCCACAATTTATCTGCAACCGGAGCCCATTCCTCAGCATAATGAACACACTTGCCACAGAGATGTTCCGCAGTCTCCTGAGACTCCAGATCTGTAGAATGCGCACCACTTTCTTTTACGAGACGCTGCAGAATCTCCGGATTTTCAAGCATTGGACATGGACGAAGCATATTTTTATTGAACGGCTGGTTAT
>OLNE01001985.1_pt1 | contig 13575 bp, 9 predicted proteins | sample 1672431 | NCBI WGS metagenome assembly OLNE01 (sample SAMEA3136685, study PRJEB25190) | human gut metagenome | reverse complement strand
TATGCTTATACAGGAGATGGAATAACAGCAACAGGAACAGTTCCAAAGTATGGTACAATTGCTGTAGATCCAAGTGTTATACCTTATGGAACGAAAGTTTATATAAAAGAATTAGATAAGGTATTTACGGCAGAAGATTGTGGTGGAGCAATAAAAGGTAATACTATAGATATATTTATGACGTCAGAAGCAGCTTGTAATAATTGGGGTGTAAAATATATTACAAATATTGAAATAAAAAAGGTCAACTTTACGTTGATCTTTTTTATTTAAGTTATATTGTTAAGCACTAATTTTTTCTGAACTTGATTTATCTTTTTTATTATTTTTAATTAATACTTTTCCAAGAATACCACCAATTATAGCTGGTATAACCCAGTTAAATCCTAAACTAGCAAGAGGAAGTTTATTTAGAAAAACTATATTAACTCCTAAGCTATTAGCTACGTTTAACAAACTTATAAATAAAGTTGCAAAGGCAGCACCTTTAAATATAGATTGAGATTTTAGATGTTTACTAAAAATACTCATAACAATTAATAATATAGAAACTGGATATATAACTGTTAGTATTGGAACAGCTATGGCAATTATTTTGTCTACTCCTAAATTAGATGCTATGGCACTAAAAATACATATAAATGATACTAAATGTGAGTATTTTAGTTTTTTGTTGCTTACATCTTCAAAGTATTTAGCTGTTATAGATGTTAAGCCTATAGCAGTTGTAAGGCAGGCAAAAGCAACTATTATACCAAGTAGCATGATTCCACTTTTACCAAGTAAACTATTAGTTATATTTACAAGTAAGGTAGTTTGAGATATAGAAGCATCATAAATAGTCGATACCGTTGAGCCTAAGTACGCCAATCCACCATATATTATAACTAAACCAATTCCTGCAACAGTAGCAGATTTTAAAGTCATTGATATGTTTTCTTTTTTATCTTTATATCCTTTAGCAACAAATGAAGTCATAATTAAAGTAGTTACTCCACCTATGCCAAGGGCATCCATTGTTTGGTATCCTTGAGTAATACCATTAATAAATAATCCATTGTTATCATTGTTACTTAACTCACCAATTGGATATAAAATTCCTTTTCCTATTAATAAGATTAAAGCAATTAATAATACTGGAGTTAAAAATTTACCTATTATATCCATAACTTTTGTTTGCTTTATAGTCAATATAAATGTTAGAATAAAGAATATAATAGAAAATACTATTGAGTTTAATGAAGAAGTAAGAGGAAGTATACTCATTTCAAAAGTAGTTGCAGCAGTTCTTGGAATAACTAATATAGGTCCAAGACAAAGCATCATTATAACTTCTAAAGAAATGCCAAATTTCTTACCAGCCTTACCAACAACATTTTGAAAACTACCAGCTTTAGATACTGCATATATTGATAATAAAATTATTCCTACATCAGCTATAACAAATCCTGAAAAACTTGTTAACCAATTACTACCTGACACCATACCTATAAAAGGAGGAAATATTAAATTTCCAGCTCCGAAGAATATGGAAAAAAGAGCAAAACCAACTATTAAAATATCCTTATTTTTTTTCATTTTTACACCTCAAATTTATATTTTTATATATAAAAAGCCACATAGTTATAATCCATGTGGCTTTTGGCATCTAGAATAAAAAAGCCACATAGCGATAATCTATGTGGCTTTTTTATTAATTTTAGCCATCATAGATACAACAACTTGGTTTGTATCTATGATGAGTATATATCATAAATACAAACCTATCTAAAGTAGCTAAAGTAAAAGTTATTCAGTTGTGTTGGTGCGATTTGGTTGATGTTGGTTCGCATAGAAGTTCCTCCACAAGATGAATTTTCTAAAGTATAACCGAGATAAAAAGGTCTGTCAATTAAGAATTGTCAGATAATTGAAAACATAAAATTGAAAACATTAAGAAAATATTGCGAAAAAGCAGAAGAAACGCCAGGAAGTGTTGACTTTTATAGAAAATAAGTGTAGTATATGAAGTTGCAAAAACTATCTGATGAAGAAAAGGCAGAAACGAAATATTGTCCGTTTCGGCTTTAATATAAGGAAACAAAAGTAGAAGCTCACGAAGTAAGGTTTCAAGAGAATGTTCTATTTTTGGTTTTTTTTTGCCTAAAAGCCGCAAAAAATGTCTGTTGTTACCTAAAAATAATATTTGAAATATTATTGTAACAATTGATCGGGTAGTCTTTTTGAATGACATTTTAGAGGGGTGAAGAGCTTGGCTGGACACGTAGTAAAATACGGAAAACATCGCGAACGTAGAAGTTTCGCAAGAATCAGTGAAGTGTTGGAATTACCAAATTTGATCGAAATTCAAACAGACTCTTACCAATGGTTCTTAGATGAGGGACTTAGAGAAATGTTTGAAGACATTTTGCCAATCGATGACTTCAATGGCAATCTATCTTTGGAATTTGTAGATTATGAATTGAAAGAACCAAAGTATACAGTAGCAGAAGCTCGTGCGCATGATGCAAACTACTCTGCACCATTACATGTAACATTGCGTTTGACAAACCGCGAGACTGGCGAAATCAAAGCACAAGAAGTATTCTTCGGTGATTTCCCATTAATGACAGAACAAGGAACATTCATCATCAACGGGGCAGAGCGAGTAATCGTTTCTCAGTTAGTCCGTTCACCAGGTGTCTATTTCCATGGAAAAGTCGACAAAAACGGAAAAGAAGGATTCGGTTCTACTGTTATCCCTAACCGTGGCGCTTGGCTAGAAATGGAAACTGATGCAAAAGACATCTCTTATGTACGTATCGACCGTACACGTAAGATTCCTTTAACCGTATTAGTTCGTGCGTTAGGATTTGGTTCCGATGATACGATCTTTGAAATCTTCGGTGACAGCGAAACATTACGCAATACAGTCGAAAAAGACTTGCATAAAAACGCAAGCGACTCAAGAACAGAAGAAGGTTTGAAAGACGTTTACGAACGTTTGCGTCCAGGCGAACCTAAAACAGCAGATAGCTCACGTAACTTGCTGAATGCTCGTTTCTTCGATCCAAAACGTTACGACTTAGCAAACGTTGGTCGTTACAAAGTAAACAAAAAATTAGATTTGAAAACACGTCTATTGAATCTGACATTAGCTGAAACATTAGTTGATCCAGAAACAGGCGAGATCATCGTTGAAAAAGGAACAGTTCTGACTCACCAAGTCATGGAAACACTAGCTCCTTTCATTGATAATGGCCTAAATTCAGTGACTTACTATCCATCAGAAGACGGTGTGGTCACAGATCCAATGACTGTCCAAGTCATCAAAGTATTTTCACCAAGAGACCCTGAACGTGAAGTAAACGTGATCGGAAACGGCTATCCAGAAGCAGCTGTAAAAACGGTTCGTCCAGCCGACATCATTGCTTCAATGAGCTATTTCTTGAACTTGATGGAAGGTATCGGCAATGTCGATGATATCGACCACTTAGGAAACCGTCGTATCCGTTCAGTCGGTGAACTTTTACAAAACCAATTCCGTATCGGTCTAGCACGTATGGAACGTGTGGTTCGTGAAAGAATGTCGATCCAAGATACTGAAACATTGACACCTCAACAATTGATCAATATCCGTCCAGTTGTGGCAAGTATCAAAGAATTCTTTGGTTCTTCTCAGTTGTCTCAGTTCATGGACCAAACAAATCCTCTTGGCGAATTGACACACAAACGTCGTCTTTCAGCCTTAGGACCTGGCGGATTGACTCGTGACCGTGCCGGTTATGAAGTTCGTGACGTTCACTACTCCCACTATGGCCGTATGTGTCCGATCGAAACTCCTGAAGGCCCAAACATCGGGTTGATCAATAGTTTGTCCAGTTATGCGAAAGTAAATAAATTCGGATTTATCGAAACACCTTATCGTCGTGTAGACCGCGAAACAGGTCGTGTAACCGACCAAATCGACTACTTGACAGCTGATATCGAAGACCATTACATCGTAGCCCAAGCAAACAGCCCATTGAATGAAGATGGAACATTTGCTCAAGACGTTGTTATGGCTCGTGCTCAAAGTGAAAACTTAGAAGTATCTATTGATAAAGTAGACTACATGGACGTATCACCTAAACAAGTAGTTGCCGTTGCGACAGCATGTATTCCTTTCTTGGAAAACGATGACTCTAACCGTGCCCTCATGGGTGCCAACATGCAACGTCAGGCTGTGCCTTTGATTGATCCTAAAGCACCTTATGTTGGTACTGGTATGGAATATCAAGCTGCCCACGATTCAGGAGCTGCAGTTATCGCCCAACACGACGGTAAAGTTGTCTACTCTGATGCTGATAAAGTTGAAGTTCGTCGTGAAGATGGTTCTCTTGATGTTTATACTATTCAAAAATTCCGTCGTTCAAACTCAGGTACTGCCTATAACCAACGTACTTTGGTTAAGGTTGGCGATATTGTTGAAAAAGGTGACTTTATCGCTGATGGTCCATCTATGGAAGGTGGAGAAATGGCCCTCGGTCAAAACCCTATCGTCGCATACATGACATGGGAAGGTTACAACTTCGAGGATGCCGTTATCATGAGTGAGCGTCTTGTGAAAGATGACGTTTATACATCTGTTCACTTGGAAGAATTCGAATCAGAAACACGTGATACAAAGCTTGGGCCTGAAGAAATCACACGTGAATTGCCAAACGTTGGTGAAGAAGCCCTCAAAGACCTTGACGAAATGGGTATTATCCGTATCGGTGCTGAGGTTAAAGAAGGTGACATTCTTGTTGGTAAGGTAACACCTAAGGGTGAAAAAGACCTTTCTGCTGAAGAACGTCTTCTCCACGCTATCTTTGGTGATAAATCTCGTGAAGTACGTGATACGTCACTCCGTGTACCTCACGGTGGTGATGGTGTCGTTCGTGATGTTAAAATCTTTACACGTGCAAACGGTGATGAATTGCAATCAGGTGTTAACATGCTTGTTCGTGTTTACATCGCTCAAAAACGTAAGATCAAGGTCGGAGATAAGATGGCCGGTCGTCACGGTAACAAAGGGGTTGTTTCTCGTATTGTTCCGGTTGAAGACATGCCTTACCTTCCAGACGGTACACCAGTTGATATCATGTTGAACCCACTTGGGGTGCCATCACGTATGAACATCGGTCAGGTTATGGAACTTCACCTTGGTATGGCTGCACGTAACTTGGGTATCCACATCGCAACACCAGTCTTTGATGGAGCAAGCTCAGAAGACCTCTGGGATACTGTTCGTGAAGCAGGTATGGATAGTGATGCTAAGACAATCCTTTACGATGGACGTACAGGTGAACCATTTGATAACCGTGTGTCAGTTGGTGTCATGTACATGATCAAACTTCACCACATGGTTGATGATAAACTTCACGCTCGTTCAGTAGGTCCTTACTCACTTGTTACCCAACAACCTCTTGGTGGTAAAGCACAATTTGGTGGACAACGTTTCGGTGAGATGGAGGTTTGGGCCCTTGAAGCTTATGGTGCATCAAATATCCTTCAAGAAATCTTGACTTACAAGTCAGATGACGTTAACGGACGTTTGAAAGCCTATGAAGCTATCACTAAAGGAAAACCAATTCCAAAACCAGGTGTACCAGAATCATTCCGAGTACTTGTTAAAGAATTGCAATCACTTGGTCTTGATATGCGTGTCCTTGATGAGGATGACTACGAAGTTGAATTACGTGATCTTGATGAAGGTGAAGACGATGATGTCATGCACGTTGATGATCTTGAAAAAGCACGTGTACAACAAGCCAAAGAAGCTGCTGAATTAGAAAAAGCTAAAGAAGAAGCTTCAGATAAAACAGAATAAAATAAGCTTTAGAGAGGGAGTTCACTCTCTCTGCTAAGGTAGCTGATAAAGGTGAGAATAGCGCTGCTATTGTCAATAGAACAAAAGAAAGGTAATACTAGTGGTTGACGTAAATCGATTTAAAAGTATGCAAATCACACTAGCTTCACCAACTAAGGTCCGTTCATGGTCTTATGGTGAAGTTAAGAAACCTGAAACAATCAACTACCGTACGCTCAAACCAGAACGCGAAGGTCTCTTCGACGAAGTGATTTTTGGTCCTACCAAAGACTGGGAATGTGCGTGTGGAAAATACAAACGTATCCGTTATAAAGGTATCGTTTGTGACCGCTGTGGTGTTGAAGTAACACGTGCTAAGGTTCGTCGTGAACGTATGGGTCACATCGAGTTGAAAGCACCAGTATCACACATCTGGTACTTCAAGGGAATCCCTTCTCGTATGGGATTGACTTTGGACATGAGTCCTCGTGCGCTTGAAGAAGTTATTTACTTCGCAGCTTACGTGGTTATTGATCCAAAGGAAACACCACTTGAACCAAAATCTCTCTTGACAGAACGTGAATATCGTGAAAAATTGCAAGAGTATGGACATGGTTCATTTGTCGCTAAAATGGGTGCCGAAGCTATCCAAGATCTCTTGAAACAAGTAGATTTGGAAGCTGAAATTGCTGAACTCAAAGAAGAGTTGAAGACAGCAACTGGTCAAAAACGTGTTAAGGCTGTTCGTCGTTTGGACGTTCTTGATGCCTTCTACAAGTCTGGTAACAAACCAGAATGGATGGTGCTTAACATCTTGCCAGTATTGCCACCAGACCTTCGTCCAATGGTTCAATTGGATGGTGGACGTTTTGCGGCATCTGACTTGAACGATCTTTATCGTCGTGTTATCAACCGTAACAATCGTTTGGCTCGTTTGCTTGAATTGAATGCCCCAGGTATCATCGTGCAAAACGAAAAACGTATGTTGCAAGAAGCGGTAGATGCCCTTATCGATAATGGACGTCGTGGTCGTCCAATCACTGGACCAGGTAGTCGTCCACTTAAATCTTTGAGCCACATGCTTAAAGGTAAACAAGGTCGTTTCCGTCAAAACTTGCTTGGTAAACGTGTTGACTTCTCTGGACGTTCCGTTATCGCCGTTGGTCCAACACTTAAAATGTACCAATGTGGTGTGCCACGTTTGATGGCCATCGAACTTTTCAAACCATTTGTGATGCGTGAAATCGTTGCGCGTGAATACGCAGGTAACGTGAAAGCCGCTAAACGTATGGTTGAACGTGGTGACGAACGTATTTGGGATATTCTTGAAGATGTTATCAAGGAACACCCAGTACTTCTTAACCGCGCACCTACCCTCCACCGTTTGGGTATCCAGGCCTTCGAACCTGTCTTGATTGATGGTAAGGCCCTTCGTCTTCACCCATTGGTATGTGAGGCCTACAATGCCGACTTTGACGGTGACCAAATGGCCATCCACGTTCCATTGTCTGAAGAAGCTCAAGCTGAAGCACGTTTGCTCCTTCTTGCGGCTGAACACATCCTTAACCCTAAAGACGGTAAACCGGTCGTAACACCATCTCAGGATATGGTTCTTGGTAACTACTACTTGACTATGGAAGAAGAAGGCCGTGAGGGTGAAGGTATGGTCTTCAAGGATATTGATGAGGCAGTTATGGCTTATCGTAATGGTTATGTTCACTTGCATAGCCGTGTCGGTATCGCAGTAGACAGCATGCCTGATAAACCTTGGAAAGAAAACCAACTTCACAAGATTATGGTTACAACTGTTGGTAAGATTCTCTTTAACTCAATCATTCCAGCAGAAATTCCATATCTTCAAGAAACAACAAATGAGAACTTGACAGATAGTACACCAGATAAGTACTTCCTTGAACCAGGTCAAGATATCCAAACAGTTATTGATAGTTTGGAAATTAATGCGCCATTCAAGAAGAAAAATCTTGGTAACATCATCGCTGAAACCTTCAAACGTCTTCGTACGACTGAAACATCAGCCTTCCTTGACCGTTTGAAAGACCTTGGTTACTACCACTCAACACTTGCTGGTTTGACAGTGGGTATCGCCGATATCCCAGTTATCGATAACAAACAAGAAATTATCGATGCTGCTCACCACCGTGTTGAAGAAATTAACAAGGCCTTCCGTCGTGGTTTGATGACAGATGATGACCGTTATGTTGCTGTTACAACAACATGGCGTGAAGCGAAAGAAGCACTTGAAAAACGTCTGATTGAGACACAAGATCCTAAGAACCCAATCGTTATGATGATGGACTCAGGAGCTCGTGGTAACATCTCTAACTTCTCTCAACTTGCCGGTATGCGTGGTTTGATGGCCGCTCCTAACGGACGTATCATGGAATTGCCTATCCTTTCAAACTTCCGTGAAGGTTTGAGCGTTTTGGAAATGTTCTTCTCTACTCACGGTGCGCGTAAAGGTATGACCGATACGGCCCTTAAGACAGCCGACTCAGGTTACCTTACTCGTCGTTTGGTTGACGTTGCCCAAGATGTTATCATTCGTGAAGATGACTGTGGAACAGACCGAGGTCTTCTTATCCGTGCGATTACTGATGGTAAAGAAGTTACGGAAACACTTGAAGAACGTCTTCAAGGTCGTTACACTAAGAAATCAGTTAAGAATCCTACAACAGGTGAAGTAATCGTAGGTCCAGATACTTTGATTACTGAAGACATGGCTGCTGCTATTGTCAATGCTGGTGTTGAAGAAGTAACTATCCGTTCAGTCTTTACATGTAACACACGTCACGGTGTCTGCCGTCACTGTTACGGTATCAACTTGGCAACAGGTGATGCGGTTGAAGTTGGTGAAGCAGTTGGTACTATCGCCGCTCAATCTATCGGGGAACCTGGTACACAGCTTACTATGCGTACCTTCCACACCGGTGGGGTAGCCTCAAACACCGATATCACACAGGGTCTTCCACGTATCCAGGAAATCTTTGAAGCACGTAACCCTAAAGGGGAAGCGGTTATCACTGAAGTTAAGGGTACTGTTATTGAAATCGAAGAAGATGCTGCAACACGTACTAAGAAAGTCTTCGTTCAAGGTAAGACTGGAATGGGTGAATACGTTGTTCCATTTACAGCTCGTATGAAAGTTGAAGTGGGTGACGAAGTACACCGTGGTGCGGCCTTGACAGAAGGGTCAATCCAACCTAAACGTCTCCTTGAAGTACGTGATACCTTGTCAGTTGAAACTTATCTTCTTGCAGAAGTACAAAAAGTTTACCGTAGCCAAGGGGTAGAAATCGGTGACAAACACGTCGAAGTAATGGTTCGTCAAATGCTTCGTAAAGTACGTGTTATGGATCCAGGTGATACAGATCTCCTTCCAGGTACACTTATGGACATTTCTGACTTCACAGATGCTAACAAGGATATTGTTATCTCTGGTGGTGTTCCTGCAACATCTCGTCCAGTCCTTCTTGGTATTACGAAAGCCTCACTTGAAACAAATTCATTCTTGTCAGCGGCTTCCTTCCAAGAAACAACACGTGTCCTTACAGATGCAGCTATCCGTGGTAAGAAAGACCATCTCCTTGGTCTTAAAGAAAATGTTATCATTGGTAAGACTATCCCTGCTGGTACAGGTATGGCTCGTTACCGTAACATTGAACCACTTTCAGTTAACGAAGTTGAAGTTATTGAAAACATTGCTGTTGATGAAGCAATTGTGGAATCATCTGAAGACTAAAACGAAAGCAAAAGAACTCACAATGAATTGTGGGTTCTTTTCGTATTTATATGACTAGAATCTCTTCTATTTTTGATAAATATAAAATATAAGACCATTTTTTTTATCTTTTCCAGAAAATTTTGTATAATAAGAACACCAAAGATGAAGTGAGAAAGAAAAATGTACCAAGTAGTTGAAATGAAAGGGGATTTGGAACCGTGGTGGTTCTTAGAAGGCTGGCAAGAAGATATCATCAGTACTAAGGAATTTGAAAATTTTTATGATGCCCTCAAGTACTATAAAAAACTTTGGTTTGCGATGGAAGAAACCTTGCCAAGTTATATCAGCCGTAGTAGTGTCATGACTGCTTTTTGGGACCAAGAGGATAAACACTGGTGTGAGGAGTGTGACGAATATCTGCAGGTCTATCAATCGATTGCTCTTTTGGATGATTGGCAGGAAATTCCTGAGGAAAAATACCGTCCGGGATATGAAAAGCGAAATGACCTTCCAAATCATGCCCACTGTAAAATTAAACGTTAAACAATGCAGAAGCTCGAATTTTTTCGGGCTTCTTTTCATTTTCTTAAACTTTTTACGAATAGGTCTATGAGGAGGTCCTTATGGTAACAGAATTTGCTAAGGAAATGATCAAAAATGCTGATAGTTGTGGGGCTCAAGACATCTATGTCATTCCACGTCAGGATAATTACGAGCTCTATATGCGAGTTGGCCAGGAGAGGAGATTAATTGATGTATATCGGCCTGATTTCATGGCTAGTCTTATTGGTCACTTTAAATTTGTGGCGGGAATGATGGTGGGTGAGAAGCGTAGGAGTCAACTAGGTTCCTGTGACTATGATTGTGGTGATGGTCAAAGGGTTTCTCTGCGTTTATCAACCGTTGGGGATTATCGCGGCTTAGAAAGTTTAGTTATTCGTGTTCTACATTCCGAACGTCGAGAATTAGTGTACTGGAATCAAGGAATCCAGCCTATTATGGATGCTTTGGATTATCGTGGCTTGTATCTCTTTGCAGGTCCCGTAGGTTCTGGAAAGACTACGCTTATGCATGAGTTGGTTCAGGAGCGTTTTAAGGGACAGCAGGTGATTTCGATTGAAGATCCTGTGGAAATTAAACAGGATAATGTTTTGCAACTCCAGGTAAATCAAGCAATTGACATGACCTATGATAATTTGATTAAGCTATCACTACGTCACCGCCCGGATGTTTTGATTATTGGAGAAATTCGAGATAAGGAGACTGCTCGAGCGGTTATTAGAGCTAGTCTGACGGGAGTGACTGTTCTTTCAACTATTCACGCAAAGAGTGTGGCAGGTGTTTATGAGCGTCTTCTGGACCTTGGTGTAGATAAATCTGAGTTGGATAATGCCCTTCAAGGGATTGCCTACATGCGTCTGATTAAGGGAGGAGGTGTGATTGATTTTGCCAGTGAAAATTTCCAAAGCCATTCGTCAACCAGCTGGAACCAGCAGTTGGAAGGCTTGGTTAAACAAGGATATCTCACTGAAGGGGATATCCAAGGGGAAAAAATTAAAGATTAATCAGCAAGTCAAGGTTATCCAGCTTTTCAAACAACTTCTAAAGGCAGGGTTTACTTTAACTGAAATCGTAGCCTTTTTGGAGCGAAGTCACTTGTTGAAAGAATCCTCCTTGTCTCTTATGAAAGCGAGCTTAATGCGAGGCGACAGGTTGGACCAGATGTTTGCGTCAGTGGGTTTTTCGGACAATATTGTTACTCAGATTGCCCTTGCTGATAAGCACGGTAATCTTCTAGGGAGTTTAACCAAGATTGAAACCTACATGCTTCGTATGACCAAGGTTCGTAAGAAACTCATGGAGGTAGCGACCTACCCTATTCTACTCCTGGGTTTCCTGATTCTGATTATGTTAGGACTTAAAAATTATCTTTTACCTCAACTGTTAGAGGGTGATGGTAAGGATAATTGGGCTGTACAGTTGGTTCAGATTTTTCCCCAGCTCTTTTTTGTGACTTTGTGCGGACTGCTTGTATTAAGCTTAATTCTCTATCTATGGGTCAAACACCAGCCAGCCCTTGTCTTTTATCGACGAATGGCAAAAATCCCTTTCATAGGCCAAACTGTCAGGCTATATACGACCGCCTATTATGCTAGGGAATGGGGAAATCTCTTAGGACAAGGCATTGACCTGTTAGACTTGGTTTCTCTTATGCAAGAGCAAAAGTCCAAGCTCTTTCGTGAGCTGGGGACTGATTTAGAAGAAGCCTTGATGCTAGGACAGAGTTTTCCTGACCGTATTGCTACTCACCCTTTTTTCACTAAGGAACTATCCTTGATTATTGCTTATGGAGAGGCTAATGCTAGGTTGGGCTATGAGTTAGAAGTCTATGCTGAAGAGGTTTGGCAGGCTTTCTTTAACCGTCTTAATAAGGCAACAACCTTTGTGCAACCCCTCATTTTTGTTATTGTTGCTGTCGTGATTGTAATGATCTATGCAGCTATGCTATTACCAATGTATCAAAATATGGAAGGAATGATGTCATGAAAATGATGTTAAAAAAATTGAATGCCGTTAAACTACGAGCTTTTACGTTAATTGAAATGCTAGTCGTGCTTCTCATTATCAGTATTCTCCTTTTGCTCTTTGTACCTAACTTGAGCAAGCAGAAGGATTCTGTTAAAGAGACTGGAAATGCGGCTGTGGTCAAGGTCGTGGATTCTCAAGCAGAACTTTATGAAATGAAGAATAACAAGACAGCTAGCTTAGCAGCTCTTGTTTCAGAAGGTCAAATCACGCAAAAACAGGCAGATTCATACAATGATTACTATGCGAAACATGGTGGCGAAAGCCGCTCAGTGGCCAATTAGAGCCTTTACCTTGTTGGAGAGTCTGGTGACTCTAGCAGTGGTTGCCTTTCTCACTTTGAGTTTGTCAGGCTCAGTGACAGGTATTTTTCAACAGGTTGAAACTAACCTTTTTTATCTGCGCTTTGAGTACCTATACCGAGATAGTCAGCGCTTGGCAGCGGCGGAAGGGTCCAATGTTGAATTGCAGTTGTCCAAGGATAAAATCAGTAACGGAAAATCCAGTCTGGTGATTCCTAAAAGTATTCATCTTGATAAGGGGCAGACGCTAATGTTTGATGCTAAAGGAGGCAACTCGAGCCTCACGAAAATTCGTTTTTCAAGTGATAAGGAGGTGGTGACCTATCAGCTTAACATGGGCAGCGGTAAATATAAAAAGACGGTCTCTTAGAGGCTATATTCTTATCGAAAGTCTGGTAGCAATGGCTGTTTTAGTACTTGTCAGCAGTCTGATATTGGAACAAATTAATACCAACCGCAGACTAATGGCTGATAATCTCCATCAACAAGAGGTCTTGAGTGTGGCAACAATGGCAGTTCAGACCAAGCAAGACCAGTTAACGCTGAATGGCATAGCGGTGACAGTTAAACGTAGCCAGCAAGGTATCACGGTTTATGAATCGGGAAAGGAGATTATTCATGTCTCTAAATAGTAAGGTTCGCGCCTTTACCCTCTTGGAATGTCTAGTGGCCTTGTTGGTGATTGCTGGTTCAGTTCAAGTTTATCAAGGTCTGACTACAGTATTGGTGAGCAATGTTAAGCAGGTCAAGCAACAAGAAAACCAAGACTGGCTCCTATTTGTTCAACAAATGGAGGCAGAATTAGAAGGTTGTCAGTTGGTAAAGGTGGAAGGGAACAAACTCTATGTTAAGCAGGATAATCAAGACCTGGCTTTTGGACTTTCAAGTGCTACTGATTTTCGAAAAACAAATGCTGATGGTCGAGGTTACCAACCTATGCTTTTTAATGTAAAATCTAGTACGATAAGCCAAAAGAGCCAGATAGTCACCATCCAAGTGACTCTTAAAAATGGGCTACAAAGGAGTTTTGTTTATGCTTTTGAAAAAACAGGTTAGGGGAGGCGTTCTTCTCTACGCTCTTTTTATGGCTGGCATTTTTATACTCCTTCTTCAGCTTTATCTGGAACGGGTGG
>OLNE01001982.1_pt1 | contig 13596 bp, 11 predicted proteins | sample 1672431 | NCBI WGS metagenome assembly OLNE01 (sample SAMEA3136685, study PRJEB25190) | human gut metagenome | reverse complement strand
CATATTCTACAGCTCTTGTTTCTCTTATTATACTAACTTTTATTTGACCTGGATATTCAAGTTCATCCTCTATCTTTTTAGTTATATCCCTAGCTAATAAATGAATATCTTCATCACTAACATTTTCAGGTTTAACCATTATTCTTATTTCTCTACCTGCTTGTATGGCAAAAGATTTATCTACACCCTCATATGAGTTGGCTATTTCTTCTAACTTTTCTAATCTTCTAATATAAGCCTCTAGAGTTTCTCTTCTAGCCCCTGGTCTTGCTGCTGATATAGCATCTGCTGCAGTTACAAGCACAGCTTCTATAGTCTGCGGTTCATAATCACCATGATGCGTACTCATTGCATGTATAACTTCTTTAGATTCCTTATATCTCTTAAGTAAGTCCATACCTATCTCAACATGAGTTCCTTCCATTTCATGGTCTACTGCTTTCCCTATATCATGTAAAAGACCAGCTCTTTTTGCAAGTCTAATATCAGCGCCTATTTCTGCTGCCATTATACCAGCTATATGAGCAACTTCTATAGAATGCTTAAGTACATTTTGTCCATAACTTGTTCTATAGTTAAGTCTTCCTAGTAATTTAACTAACTCTGGATGAAGTCCATGAACACCTGTTTCAAAGGCCGCTTGTTCTCCGTATTCTTTTATTATATTCTCTACTTCTTTTCTAGCCTTATCAACCATTTCTTCAATTCTAGCAGGGTGTATTCTACCATCCGCTATTAATTTTTCAAGTGCTATTCTAGCAACTTCTCTTCTTATAGGATCAAACCCTGATAATATTACAGCTTCAGGAGTATCATCTATTATTAAATCGATACCTGTTAATGTTTCTAAAGTTCTAATATTTCTACCTTCTCTACCTATTATTCTACCCTTCATTTCATCATTTGGTAGGTTAACTACTGTTACTGTAGTTTCTGCAACATGGTCTGCTGCACATTTTTGAATTGCATACCCAATTATCTCTCTCGATTTTTTCTCTGCATCTTCTTTTGCTTGAGTTTCAATTTCTTTAATCATTATAGACATTTCATGTCTTACTTCTTTTTCAGCATTACTTAGTATTATGTCTTTTGCTTTTTCACTAGTAATTCCTGATATATCCTCTAATTTTTCGAGTTGTTTTACTTTTATAGCTTCGACTTCTTTTTGTTTTTCATCTACTGCTCTTAGTTTTTGATTTAAATTAGATTCTTTGCTTTCTATGCTTTGTTGTTTTCTATCTAGAGATTCTTCTTTCTGAATTACTCTTCTTTCATATTTTTGTAATTCACTTCTTCTTTCTCTATTTTCTTTTTCGGCATCACTTCTAAATTTGTGAATTTCTTCTTTTGCTTCTAGAAGTTTTTCTTTTTTCATTGTCTCTGCATCTTTGTTTGCTTGATCTATTATATTCTTAGCTAAGCTATCTGCTTCGCCAATCTTTGCTTCTGATATATTTTTTCTTACAAAATATCCAGCTCCAATACCTATAGCCAAACCAACTACTGCTGCTATAATTGCTGCTACTATGACATCCACCTCCTTTGTTATTTAATCCCAAAATTCAATATTACTCCTTATTTTCACATTCATCTAGGTTAACTTGTTTAATTTTTAAGTTAACATTTTTTAATATGATAAGTATTACATTTATAATCTTGGAATACTGCTATTTGAGTTATCTACTATAATATAGATAACTCATGTATCAATTTTAAAATTAAATATTTTATAATTGATAACAAAAATTATATTAAATTAGAATACTTTACCTCATTTAATTTTATAATTTTTTCTAGCTTGTGTCAAGTTTATAGGTGGTTTATAGCAATTATTATTCACCTGCAATATCATTTGCATTTTGATTATCTTCATTTAATTCATCTTCTTCTAAATCTCTATATTCTGGTCCTAATTTATAATATTTTCTTACTTTTTCTTCTATCTCATTAGTTAAGTCCATATTATCAGCTAAAAACTTTTTAACATTTTCTCTACCTTGTCCTAGTTTTATATCTTGATAGTTGTACCAAGAACCAGATTTTTTAACTATATCTACATTTGCAGCTATATCTAATAAATCTCCTATTTTTGATATACCTTCTCCATACATTATATCGAATTCAGCTTGTTTAAATGGTGGTGCAACTTTATTTTTTACAACTTTAACTCTTGTTCTACTTCCTAAAATTTTGTCACCTTGTTTTATTGTATCTATTTTTCTTACGTCTAATCTTACAGAAGAGTAGAATTTAAGCGCACGCCCACCAGTTGTAGTTTCTGGATTTCCGAACATTATACCTACTTTTTCTCTAAGTTGGTTTATGAATATTGCAACACAATTTGATTTTTTAATTGAACCTGTTAATTTTCTAAGGGCTTGAGACATAAGTCTGGCTTGTAAACCTACGTGAGAGTCTCCCATATCTCCTTCTATCTCTGCTTTTGGAACTAACGCTGCAACTGAGTCTATTACAATTATGTCTATTGCACCACTTCTTATTAATGCTTCAGTTATTTCTAGAGCTTGTTCTCCTGTATCTGGTTGAGATATTATTAGGTTGTCTACATCTACACCTAATGCTCTTGCATAAACTGGATCTAGGGCATGCTCAGCATCTATGAAAGCTGCTATTCCGCCGTTTTTTTGTGCTTCTGCAACTGAGTGAAGTGCTACAGTTGTTTTACCTGAAGACTCTGGTCCGTATATTTCAACTATTCTACCTCTTGGAAGTCCGCCTATACCTACTGCTATATCAAGTCCTATTGAACCTGTTGATATAGAGTCTACTACCATAGATGAAGCCTCACCTAATCTCATTATTGAGCCTTTACCAAAATCTTTTTCTATTTTTCCTAAGACGTGATTTAACGCATCTAATTTTTCTTTTTCTATAGTCATAATTATTTATTCCTCCACATACTAAATTTATATTAATTTTTTATAATCAAACATTTGTTCGCTTGTATATTTATTATATCTTATAAAACTTTTATAGTCAATTGATAAGTAAATTATTTTTGCCCACTTTAATCTATTTATTTTATAAACAAATATTTTAAGTTTTATACATCAATATAACAAAATTTTATAATTTTATGTATTAAAAAAGAGTTGCTATGTTAACTTTTATAACATAACAACCCTTTAGTTTTATTTGCTATTCATAAATAACTCTCTATTTTTATATAAGTAATCTATTCCTGAATAAAGTGTAAATATTGTAGCTATATACATAGCGATTGTTCCAACAAATACTATTTGACTATTTGAATAATTAGCTCCTATTAAAAGTAATATTATCGCTATCATTTGGCTTGTAGTTTTTATTTTTCCTCCACCACTTGCAGCTATTACTTTTCCATTATCTGCAGCTATTGCTCTTAAAATACTTACTGTAAGCTCTCTTGCTACTATTATTATTACCATCCAACCAGCAACTAAATCGTATTCTATCATGCATATTAAAGCTGATAATACTAGTAGTTTATCTGCTAGAGGATCCATAAACTTACCAAAATCTGTAACTAAATTATATTTTCTAGCTATTTTCCCATCTAAAAAATCTGTTATCGATGCAATTATAAATATAACACATGATATTAAAAAGAAATTGCTAACTTGTGATAACATAAGTATTACGAAAACCGGTATTAAACATATTCTAAGCAAAGTAAGCTTATTCGGTAAATTCATCTTCTATTACCCCCATTAAATCATACTCTAAAGCATCAGTTATTACTACATTTACAAATTCCCCTACTTGAAGATTTCTTATAGATTTAACATATACTATTGCATCTATTTCTTCTGCATCGTATATTGTTCTACCTACATACACGTTGTCTTCTATTTGTTCTTCAACTAATACCTCATATTTATTCCCTATTTTATTATTGTTTTTTTCTTCTGATATTCCTTGTTGAATCATCATTAAAGCTTCTTGTCTTTCAACTTTAACTTCTTCTTCAAGGTGATTTGGAAGTTTGTCTGCTGGTGTATCTTCCTCTCTAGAATAAGTAAATACTCCTAATTTATCAAATTTAGCTTCTTTTATAAACTCAGCAAGTTCATTGAAGTCTTCTTCTGTTTCACCTGGGAACCCTACTATTATACTAGTTCTTAAAGTAGCATCAGGTATATGACTTCTTATCATGTTTATTTTAGATAGTATATCTTCTTTAGTTGTTTTTCTATTCATTAATTTTAACACTCTATTACTAGCATGTTGAATAGGCATATCGAAGTAGTTACATATATTATCGTATTTTTTAATTACTTTTACTAACTCTTCAGTTATTGATTCTGGATAAGAGTACATTACCCTAATCCATTTAAATCCTTCTATTTGAGCTAATTCTTCTAAAAGATTTGCTAATTTTTCTTCTCCGTATAAATCTAAACCGTATTTAGTAGTATCTTGTGCTATTACTACTAATTCTTTAACTCCTCTTTCTGCAAGTTTTTTAGCTTCTGCTATTATATCTTCCATTTTTCTACTTCTGTATTTACCTCTTAATTTAGGTATTATACAATAAGTACATTTATTATCGCATCCTTCTCCTATTTTTAAATAAGCCATATAATCTGGAGTCGATACATATCTTGGTAAATCTTCATTATACGCAAAGTCTATGTCATTTAAGCTTACTATATGATTTTCTTTTTCAAGGTTAGCTATGATTTCATCTATTTGTTGATAACTTCCTGTTCCTACTATTGCATCTATTTCTGGTATTTCTGTTTTTAATTCTTCAGCATATCTTTGTGCTAAACATCCTGTAACTATAAGTAATTTTAAATTAGCAGTTTCTTTTAATTGTGCTAATTCTAATATAGTTTGTATAGATTCTTGTTTTGCAGATTCTATAAATCCACAAGTATTTACTAATATTATATCTGCTTCCTCAAAATCTCCTACTAATTTGTATCCTTTTTTGTTAAGTATTCCCATCATTATTTCTGCATCTACTAAGTTTTTAGAACATCCTAATGATTCTAGTGCTATTTTTAACATTTTATTGCTCCTTCCATTGCTGATTTATGAAATTTTATAACTTCTTCTACTGCGACGTCAACATTATCAAAGTTTATAACTTCGTTATATTTATATTTATCAACCGAATGCATATATAATGGATCATAATACTCTACTAAGTATTTTTCTACTAGTTCCTCGTATTTTCCTTCTTCTAATAAATTAATATATTCATCAACTTTATTATGTCCAAGTCTTTTTCTAAATTTATTTATACAATCTTTTAATACTTCTAAATTATTTTCATCTTTATTGTATACATAATCTCTACAAAGTCTTTTTACTCTATTTTCTAAGCTACATTCAAGAAGTATATGATATCCATCTCTAACTATAGCATCATAAATATTATTTGGTATTAGTACATGTCCTACTCTTTTACTTTCACTTTCTATGAATATATAATCACTATTTGAGAAAAATATTTTTTTAAATATTTTTGATTCAAATTTTTTCTGAGTTGGTGGTTTTTTATCATGCGTTATAAAACCAAATGTAGATCCACTATTTTTAGCGATTCCTTCCAAATCTATATTGTCCACATTTTTTTCATCTAGTATATTTAATAAGTCAGTTTTCCCAACTCCTGTTAATCCATGAACAACTATAAAGTTTTTAACATTCATTATGTTATCTAAATATTCTAATACATAATTTCTATATGCCTTATATCCACCTTCAAGTTTATATATGCTCATTCCTAGAGAGGCAAATAGGTTACATACAGATCCACTTCTCATTCCGCCTCTAGCACAATATATTACTATATTATCATATTCACTTGCAAGGCTTGTGACTTGTATATACATATCTTTTAACTTATATCCTACAAAGTCAAACCCTTTTTGAATAGCTTCATTTTTCCCTTGCATTTTATATATTGTTCCTACTTCACAATGTTCATGATCTTTAAATAAAGGCATATTAAATGCATCTAATATATGATCTTCTTTGTACTCAGATTCAGTTCTAACATCTATAAATATACAATTTTTTAATTTTAATGCATCTTCTATCTTTATTGTCTTCAAATTTTATTCACCTTCTAAATTTTGTAAATCTTGTTTGCTCATTAATACTTTTCTAGGTTTACTTCCTTCATTAGGTCCTACTATACATCTTTCTTCCATAGAATCTATAAGTCTTGCAGCTCTATTAAATCCAATCTTAAACTTTCTTTGAAGCATAGATGCAGAACCCTGACCACTTTCTACAACAAATTCAATAGCTTCACTTAAAAGATCATCTTCATCACTTGACTTTTCCATATTAACCTTAGATATTGTATCCATTATATTTTCTTCATATTTTACTTCTTCTTTAACTTGTGATTTAACAAAGTCTATAACATTTTGTGATTCATTTTCTGATATAAATGCCCCTTGAAGTCTAACTGGCTTTGATGCACCTAGTGGATAGAATAACATATCACCTTTTCCAAGTAGCTTTTCAGCTCCACCCATATCAAGTATTGTTCTAGAGTCTGTTTGTGATGAAACAGCAAATGCAATTCTTGAAGGTATGTTAGCTTTTATAACACCTGTTATAACATCTACTGATGGTCTTTGAGTTGCTACTATTAAATGCATACCTGCAGCTCTTGCCATTTGTGCCAATCTACATATATAATCTTCTACATCATTAGCACTTGCCATCATAAGGTCAGCAAGCTCATCTATTATTATAACTATCTTTGGAAGTTTTTCTTCACATTTTTCATTGTAACTTGTAATATCTTTTACTCCATTTTCAGCGAACATCTTATATCTCTTATTCATTTCTACAACTGCCCAGTTAAGTGCATTAGCAGCTTTTTTAGGATCTGTTACAACTGGTATTAATAAATGAGGTATTCCATTATAATTTGCAAGTTCAACAACCTTAGGGTCTATTAAAAGTAACTTAACTTCATCTGGTCTTGCCTTGTATAGTATACTACTTATCAATGTATTTACGCAAACACTCTTACCAGAACCTGTTGATCCTGCTATAAGTAAATGTGGCATTTTACCTATATCACCTATAACTGGCTTCCCACTTATGTCTTTTCCAAGTGCCATAGCAAGTGGAGAGTCAAACTTCTTAAATTCTTCACTTTCAAATACTTCTCTAAGCCCAACCATTAAAGGCGTTTCATTTGGAACCTCTATACCTATAGCACTTTTACCCGGGATCGGAGCTTCCATCCTTATACTTCTAGCAGCTAAACTTAATGCTATATCATCTGTTAAGTTTACTATTTTACTTACTTTAACCCCTGGACTTGGCTGTATTTCATATCTTGTTATAGTAGGTCCTACTGTAACTTGATTTACTTTAGCTTCAACGCCAAAGTCTGCTAGAGTTTTTTCTAGTAAAGAAGCATTTTTTAACACTTTCTTTTTACTATTATCATCAGCCTTTTTATCTATCTTATTTAATAAATTAACACTCGGTATTTTATAATTATCGTAGTTTGCCTCTTGTTTTATACTTATTGTTTGAGTTTTCTCACTATCATAAGTCTTAGATGTCTTTATTGGTTGTTCTTTGACATCTTCATATACATCATTATTTATATTTTGTTTATTTGTATTTTGAAGTTCTTTTAACACATCAAGTTCTGATGGCATACTTTGAGTACCTTCTAATATTTCTAAATAGTCATCTTCTGCTTTATTAAATCCTACAATTTTTATAGTCTTGTCTTCTATTTCATCATAGTCATCTTCTATAACTTCTTCTTTTTTCTTATCCTTTTTAAATAAGCCTTGTTTTTTAATCACAGTTTCTTCATCAACTTCATCTGTAACCATTTCTATTACAGATTGCTTCACATTGGCCATTCTTTCTTTCATAGTTAAATCACTATTTTTTATTCCTTTTGATTTAGCTTTTATATTTGATACTAAGTCTTTTATAGATATATTAAATACAAACATAATACCAACTGTAAGTGCAAATATACTTATTAACCATCCTCCAGTTATACCAAATGCCTGTTTTATATAGTAAGTTATAGTTGTTGCAATTAAACCACTTCCACTACCATCAACACCCATTTGAATCACTGATTTAAACATTTCACTGCTTAGCGGGCTTTCAACTGGAAGAGATCTAGCATTTAATAAACCATAGAATACAAATATAAATGCTATTGTTAAATAATACATTTTAGTATTTTTTATTCTATATATATATTCGTTTCCATCAAAGAAACCAAGTATCCCTGTAGCAACTATTATAAATGGTATAAAAATAGACAGACCTCCAAATAATCCTTTAAAAATAGTCTGCATCATACTTCCTACAAATCCCATAGAATTGGAATTTAAGCTATACAATAAAAATATACCAATAAATATAGTAACTAAGTTGTGATATTCAGCATTAAATTCTAAATTTTTATTTTTCTTCTTGCTTTTAGTATTTTTCTTCTTGGCCACCCATCTCACCTCTTTTATCATTCTAATTTAATAAGTATCTTATATCCTAATCATAGCAAAAAGTGTTAATGCATAAACACTAACACTTTAACTATATTCTTTAATTATATCATATATTCTGTATATTAAACAAATCTTATTTATTATTGCTTTCTTTTATAAGTTCTTTTAACTTATTCATAGCATCTTTTAATCCACCAACTTCATTTATAAGACCACATTCTACAGCTTCTTTTCCTATTAATACACTACCTACATCACTTACTAGATCTTCTTTTGAGTGCATTATTTTTTCAAGTTCTTCTCTTTCTATATTAGATGTTCTTATAATAAATTGAGTTATTCTTTCTTGCATCTTCTTAAAGTACTCAAAAGTTTCGTTAACACCTATAACAAGACCATTGGTTCTTATAGGATGAACTACCATAGTTGCAGTTGGAGCTATAAATGAATAATCTCCTGCTGTTGCAAGTGGCACACCTATAGAATGACTTCCTCCTAAAACTAAAGTGACTACCTTTTTAGAAATGCTGTTTATTAATTCAGCCATGGCAAGCCCTGCTTCAACATCTCCACCAACTGTATTTAATATTATTAATATTCCTTTTATCTCTGGGTCTTCTTCTATAGAATAAAGCATAGGTATAACGTGTTCGTATTTAGTGGCCTTTTTTTGAGGATTTCCTACAAAGTGTCCTTCTATCTCACCTATTATAGTTATACATTGAATCGTCTTGTCATCTTTAGTGGGTACTTTATTTGTTCCAAGTTCTTTTATATTTTGTACCGTTTGTTTTTCTTTGTTGTTTTCGTTTTCATTTTCTACACTGGGAGATTGATTACTCGATTTCATATTTCCTGTCAAATTTCCATGACCTTGTTCTGTCTTTTTATCAGAATCTTTATTTGGTTCTTTTTTGGGATCTTTAGCTGGATCAAGTTCTATATAATTTTGTCTACTTTGTAAATTTTCTAACCCGTCATTTTGTGTATTATTGTCTCCTAGGTTACATAAATTTATAGTATTTGCATCAGAAAAATTCCAATCACATAAATTCATGAATTTATCGTTATAATCTTCGTTTCTTGGCATATTTCCACTCCTTATATTACATAACAGTAATTTATAAATTCTGCTATATTATATTTAATTTTATAGAAAAATTTAAACATTTCTTATACAGAAATATTTTATCCAAAATAGAAAATTTTATTATAAAGTAAATACATATATATGGGAAATATTTTTACACATTAAAAATAGGCTATCATAAAAGATAAGCCTATTTGTTATTTATGTAACTTTTATTTATGCAGAGAATGCATTATGTATAACATGAACTGTTGTTACCATATCTTTTTCATCTACAAGACAAGACAATGAGTTGTATGAATCTGAAGATTGGAGTAATGTTACATTTTCAGCATTTAAAGCTCTCATTATTTTTGCTATAACCCCTGGTGTTTCTGTAACTTTATTTCCTATCAATGTTACTTTAGCACAATCAGGTTTTATTTCATATTCTACATCATGTTGTTTTAAAATATTTTCAACTTCATCTAGATTGCTTACATCAAGCGCAAATGCCTTTTTTTCAGTAAGGAAGTTTATCATATCCATATTTATATGTCTGTCTTCCATTTCATTTAATATTCTAGAAAATATATCTTCTGTAGCTATAACTTTAACTTGTGCTATCTTATCTTTATGAGCAACAGCACTCATAAATTTAACTTTTGAGCTGTCTTCATATACATCTTTTAGCACATTTGCTGGACCTATTTTTGTCCCCTCATAATTTGGATTATAAGTGTTTTTTATTTGCAGTATTATATCTGCATTTTTAGCAAGTTCTACTGCTCTTGGATGTATAACTTTTGCTCCCTTTTCTGCCATTTGAAATACTTCTTCATAATCACAATAATCAAGTATTTTTGCTGAAGGCTCAATTCTAGGATCTGCTGTCATTATTCCATCAACATCTGTATAAATTTGAACTGTTTCACATCCTAAGGCTTTTCCTATAGCTACAGCAGATGTATCACTGCCACCTCTACCTAGTGTTGTAACTTCTCCATCTTCAGTTCCACCTTGGAAACCTGCAATAACTACTACTTTTCCTTCATCTAATTCTCTTTGAATTCTCGTAGGATTTATTTCCTTTATTTTGGAATTTGAATAAATTTTTGTTGTTATTATTCCTGCTTGAGTTCCTGTAAGAAATACTGAAGGTATACCTCTTCCTTCTAGCATAGATGATAATATAGTTCCGGATATTACTTCTCCACAAGACATAATCAAGTCAAGTTCACGTTTTTTAGGTTTTTGATTAACATTAGTACATAAATTTATTAGCGTATCTGTAGCATATGGATCTCCTTTTCTTCCCATTGCTGATACAACTATGACTAAGTCGTTCCCCTTTTTTCTATAGTTTTCTATTATATTACAAACTTCCTTCATTTTTTCAACTGATGCTACCGATGTACCACCAAACTTTTGTACTAGTATCCCCATAATTGCCTCCTAATATATTCCCTCATATTCAATGATTATCATATCATTGCCAATTTTTTTTACATTTCTCCAAGGAATTTCTAAATCCCCTCTATCTTTTCTTATGCCAAAAAATCCTCTTTCTCTTGGTATGGAAAGTGCTAATATTTTCCCCGTTGTCTCATCAATTATAATATCACACTCTCCTATTACACCAAGTCTTTCCCCAGTAACTAAATTTACAATTTCTTTTCCAGCTAATTCAGATAAATTCATAATTTCACCCCAATAAAATTTTTATATTTATATCTGAACACCTTCTACATCTTTTCCTACTATACATACTGCTAAGTTCTCTATATTAAATACTTTATTAATAATATCCTTAACTTGTTCCATATTTACAACATTTATATGTTCTATAATTTCATCTTCTTTTTTTAATTTATTATTAAGTAGCATAGCTTCTCCATTAGCTAACATTTTAGAGTTAATACTCTCTAAACTTAATATATAATTACCTTTTAATTGTTCTTTGCTTTCTTCAAGTTCTTCTTCTGTAATATAATTTTCTCTTATATTTTTTATTTCTTTTATTATTAAATCATATACTTCTTTTAAATACTCTTTACTTGTACTAGCAAATATACCAAGTTCTCCACATTTTCTGTATAAAGTTTGAGATGAATATATGGAATATATTCATCTCAAACTTTATATGGAATATACTAGTCCTTTTTCTTCTCTTATACTTTGGAAAAGCCTAGAACTTGTACTTCCTCCAAATATATTATTTACTACAGATAGTGCGTAAGCTTCTTTTTCATTTTCTTCTGGTATAGCTTTTAAGTTTATTGCTATATTTACTTGTTCACTGTCTTTGTTTTTTGTTACAAAACAAGGAGTATAATTTGCTTCTTTAACTTCAATATTTACTTCTTTTTCTTGCCACTGTTCAAATTTTTCTTCGATAACTTTAACTATTTCTTCAAAATTAAAATTACCACAAATTGATATAACTGCATTATTTGGCACATAATATTTATTATAATAATTTAAAATATCTTCTCGTTTTAAACTTCTTATAGTTTTTCTATTTCCTAAGATATTTCTTCCAAGTCCATCATTTGGATATACATTTTCCACTAATAAATCATAAGATAAATCATCTAGGGAATCTTCATACATTTTTAATTCTTCAAGTATGACAAATTTTTCTTTATCTATATCATTAGTATCAAAAGATGAATTTAATATCATATCACTTAATACATCTATACCTTTATTAATATGTTCATCTAAAAGATGAACATAGTAGCATGTGCATTCTTTATTGGTAAAGGCATTTATTTCTCCACCTAATCTGTCTATATCTCTTGCTATGTCTTTAGCACTTCGATTTTTAGTCCCTTTAAATAGCATATGCTCTATAAAATGAGATACACCACTTTCTTTTTCTGACTCCAATCTGGAACCTGTATTTATCCAAATCCCTAAAGATACAGATTTTAAATACGGTATTTCTTCTCCCACAATAGTAAGCCCATTTTTTAAGGTTTGGTATTTATACATTTTGTCCTCCAAATTCTCCACTACGTCATTGTATGCTTTATTTTTTATAAATCAGTAAAAATTTATAGTATTAATTATAGTTTAGTAATCTAATTTAATCAACAATAAAGACATCACTAAGTCGTCCAGGTTTTAAATTTTTTTGTCTGATTATTTCTATAATATCATCTAAACATTTAGTAGTTGCATCTGTGGGATGCATCAAAATTATACTTCCATCAACTATATTTTTATTTTTTACTCTTTCTATTATTTTCTCTGGATTATATCTATCTTGCCAGTCTATAGTGTCCACGTCCCATTTAAAACATATGTAATTTAAACTTTCAGCAGCCTTTACAGTATTTGTTCCAAAAGAACCTGCAGGTGCTTGAAAAAATTTTGTTTTTTCTCCCAAAGCATCTTCTATTATTTTTTTTGAGGTGCTTATTTGGTTATAATTTTCATCATAGGAAAGTGTGGCATAATCTAAATGCTTATATCCATGATTTCCAATTTCATGACCTTCATTTTTAATTCTAAGAAGTAAATCTTTATTTTTTTCTGTCCACTTTCCTGTAACATTAAATGTAATATGTACTTTCTCTTTTTTCAATGTTTCTAATATGGATATTACGTACTCATCCTCCCATCCTAAGTCTACGTTGCAAGTTAATGCAACGTAGCCACTATTTTTTTTAGTTCCCTGTGTATAAGGTGCTTTTGCCAAATCTAATATATTTATACTAGGTATACTTTCATTTTTTTTAATTGTAAATACAATCCCACCTCCTATAAATAAAATGATTAAAAGAAAAATCAGTATCTTTTTCAATTTATTTTTGTTTAGCACCATCATTATCATATGAGCTTCCTCCTAATATGTACAAATTATTTATTAGTTCATTTTATTATTAAGATATCAATTTTATTCTTAGGATTAGGACTTGCATATTATGTTTTTGCACACAAAAAAACGAGACTAAGTCTCGTTCCCTTATTTATATAAATAATTTAATTATTTGTGTTTTCTTTCTGGTTTAGGAAGTAATACTTTTCTAGATACGTTAACTCTTCCTTTTTCAT
>OLNE01001980.1_pt1 | contig 13603 bp, 12 predicted proteins | sample 1672431 | NCBI WGS metagenome assembly OLNE01 (sample SAMEA3136685, study PRJEB25190) | human gut metagenome | reverse complement strand
CTGATAGAACAAGGCAATATCAGAATATTAAGAGCGTATATAACTTACCGCGTATATCAGAGCGGATGGGAATATAGAAATCTTGTATATCTTGTGGTCTTGGCGGCAGCACTGCTCATGGTTGTGTTAATAATGGGAAAGTCTGACAGTTTAAGGAGAAACAGATAATGTTTTGGAATATATTAAAGAATGATATAGTCCGTGGAATGTTTAAAAGAAAATATTTGTATATAATAGCAACAATAGTAATAGCGGTATTGGTAATTGCAACAGATTTGAGTATGAGAAGAAAAATAGGGACACAAGGATATTGTGGCAGTGTGTCAGCAGGAGATCTGCTTCAGGTGTTCTACAGGGGCAGTAGAATAATCAGACTGGATAATATCATGGAGTATTACATGTCAGAACAATATCTGTTTATGGTGCTGGGTATCTCATTTATTGTGGGGAGCTATTGTGTTAAGGACTTAAGCAGCGTTGGAATGCAGATAATATTGAGGTGCGGAAGCATTGGCAAGTGGTTTGTAAGTAAAATAGTGTGGTGTTGTGCATTTTATATAACTGCCATAACAGATATCCTGATTGAAATTATAAGTGTAATCCATCGTTATGAACCAGGACTTAATGTACATATGGAAGTGCTTCATATGTATGGATATTCGAAGAATACATCAGCAGTAGCTACAAGTGAAATGGTTATTATAAGTATTGTTCTTCCATTGATGTCATTATTTACCATTGCATTGGTGCAGATGCTGTTGTCTATGCTATGCTCACCAATAATATCACTACTGCTTATATCAGCAGGAATGGTTATAACAATATTTTCGGGGAATGCATTTCTGATATTTAATGGATTGATGTGTATGAGAAATAATGTATATATATCAGGGGGAACAGACAGTGTGCATATGATGCTGGCTGATGCTGTAATAATATTGCTATGTGCAATACTGGGATATGTATATATAAGAAGGATAGATATACTGAATGCTAAGGAGGTATAGTGCATGAGAGTTGTTTTAAAAAATGTATGCAAAGACATAAAAGGTGCAAGAGTACTTGATAATGTTAATCTTGAACTTGAAAGCGGCAGAGTGTATGGATTTAAAGGTAAGAATGGCTCAGGTAAAACCATGCTTATGCGGGCTATAAGTGGGCTTATAAAGGTGAAAGGTGAAATTGAGATTGATGGGGAAATACTTGGAAAAGACTTTTCATTTCCACCAAGTATAGGGATTCTTATAGAAAATCCATCGTTTGTTCAGGAATATACAGGGTTAAAGAATCTAGAAATGCTGGCATGCATTAAAAATAATACAGGAATTGAGGATATAAGGCATGTCATGGAACAGGTAGGACTTGATCCTGACGATAAAAGAACATACAGGAAATATTCACTGGGAATGAAGCAGAAACTAGGAATTGCTGCAGCCTATATGGAGAATCCAGACATTATTATACTTGATGAGCCAATAAATGCGCTTGATGAAGCAGGAGCAAAGCAGGTTCATGAGATACTTGAGGAGCAGAAAAAGAGAGGAGCACTTATAATAATTGCCTGTCATGATAAGGAAGAACTTGAAATGCTGTCTGATGAGATAATTGAGATTTACGAGGGCAGGATTGTTGCCCAAGAGAAAGTGTGAATGAAATAATAATGGATAATAGAATATATAATTATATTGTGCATAATTCTGATATAAATAAAGATGAAAATAAAGTTATTGAATTTGGAATAGAAATGATTAAGATGTTAAGTGTGGCTGCAATTGTTGCAATATTAATTGCTATGATAATGAAAATGTTGCCTGAAGCAGTTTTTTTCCTTTTTACATTTATACCGTTGAGACAAAATGCTGGTGGTTATCATACCAGACATAGAATTACATGTGCAATAATGTCTGTGTTCATATATATATTTGTTTTAATTATTATAAAGAATTTTGAATTCAATGCATTAATGCAGATATTTCTGTGTTTTATTGATTCACTTATTATATTATGTTTTGCACCTGTTGAAAATGAAAATAATAAGGACAAACAAATCTATAAAATGCGGACACTGAATATTCTGATTTTGGAGTCGTTAGCATTTTCAATACTTTTTATTGGTAATCAACAGTCTTGGAGTGGTATAATAATTATGTCTGTAACAGTTGCAACAATGTTGTTGAGCATTGGGAAACTGCAGAATATTATAATGAATATAAGGTGAACTGTATGAGGTACAGGATTGGAATTTGTGATGATGAGATATCAACATGTTCGGAAATAGAAACATGTATTCAGCAAAGATTTAGGAATAAAAGCGATAGTGTTGAGGTATTTGTCTGGAATAGTGCAGAATCCTTCATAAATGATGTGCCAGAAAAGACTGATCTGGATATATTATTTCTTGACATAGAATTACCAGAAAAGAATGGTGTGGATGTTGGTTACTATATAAGGGAATCAATGATGAATGTAGGAATGCATATAATATATATTTCTTCTAAGACATCTTATGCATTAGATTTGTTTGATATACATCCGTATAATTTTTTTGTAAAGCCATTAAGTTGCGAAAAGATATGTTCGGAAATAGAAAAACTCCTCCAGCTAGACAGACAGGATAAGAGATTTTTTACATACATTTATAATAAAAGTCAATATAAGGTTTTATATGGAAATATTATATATTTAAAAAGTGATAAACATCAGATTAACATAATTTGTTCTGATAGTGAAAAAAGATATGTGGGAAAGCTGAAGCAGGAGTTAAATAGACTCCCGGTTTATTTTGTTATGGTTAATCAGTCCATAGTAGTTAATATTAGACATATTAAAGAATTTTTACTTAATGAGATTGTAATGGATAATGGGGATTATATTGCAATAAGCAAGAATTATAGGAAATCGTTCAATATGCAGATATTGGATTTGCAAATGGAGCAGGATAATATATGAGAATGTTTGATATAGTATTGACTGTAATAATTGAGTTAGCCAGAATTTTTATTACATTAGAGTATTTTAGGATATTTCTGGATTGCGAAAGCAGATTTAAGGAAATGTTGGCAGGTTTATTAGCATTTTTATTAACAACGGGGTGCTTCTTGATAATCAGTAATAATTATATTAATACATTGTCTACAATAGCAGGGATAATTATAATTTCACTGGTATATGAAGGGAAAATCCGGAGCAAATTGTTACTTAGTATACTTTGTTATTCAATAATGGTAGCTTTGGATTTCATTGTTTATATGGTGACAGCAGTTAATATTGTTACAGAGCAATATCAGGTAGTTGCTGCATTTGTCTCCGTTTTGTTTTTTTATATAGTTATTATGATGTTAAGACTTGGATTTAGAAAAAAGTTAAAGTCAGAATTTATGGGACAGTGGTATATATTGTTTATCGTATCTATTATGAGTGTATGCACACTTTTTGCAGTCTATAAGGAAAGTGGATTATCTTCATATGGAATACTATTTATGAGTACATCTGTATTGATATTAAATTTAATGCTTTATGTGTTTTATTCTAATATGTTAGATAGATATATATTTATGCAGGAAAATGAGAATCTTAAACAACAAATGCATTATTATGATGCGCAGATGAAGACGAACATTGAGAATGATAAGAAAATAAGAGCTATCCGACATGATATGAAACATCATATAAGGGAGATTAACAGTCTGGCAGAGGCTGGAAAACTATATGAATTAAAGAAATATTCAGATGAATTGATGGGAGATATAAATGGTTCGGAAACGGTATTTAATACTGGAAATATCACATTAGATGGAATTTTTAATTATTATAATGGAAAGTTTAAGGATAAATGTATAGAAACGGATATTAATGTAGTTGTACCTGAAAATATGGGGATTAGTGCAATGGATATTAATATAATTATGGGTAATTTGCTAGATAATGCTTATGAGAATGCTATTAAAGTAAAAGACTCTTATATAAAAGTGAATGTAAAATATAATGGAAATATGTTATATATATATGTATCCAACACATTTGATGGGAAAGTAGAAGAAGAAAATGGTAATATTGTCAGTCTGAAGGGGAAAGAGCATGGTTATGGTTTGGAGAATATAAACAGGATTGCAGAAAAATATGGAGGAAATATCAAGATTGAACATAGTGATAAAAGGTTTGTAGTAAGTGTTATTATGTACATTATCAATTAGACAAAATAAAGCACGAGTGTTTTCTGATAATTGAATAGTCAGAAAACACTCGTTTCCATTCTCACACATGAAATATTTCAACAAGAAATATCATTGCGAGTCCATAGTAAGTCACAACTGCGACTAGGTCATTTACGGTTGTGATAAGCGGACCTGACGCAACAGCCGGGTCAATGTGAATTTTGTGGAAGAACATAGGAATAATTGTTCCCACAAGGCTTGATACAACCATAGCAACAATAAGAGATAATCCGACGCAGCCAGATATTAAAAATGCTGACATCCACGCATATTTCTTGAATATATGAATATAGACACCTAAGAATACAAGTGCCATGATTCCAAGACTTGCACCATTAATGAAACCAATCTTCATCTCTTTGAAAAGAAGAGACAACTTCTTCTTAGCACTTAAAGTCTCATCCATAAGTACACGGATAGTTACAGCAAGTGACTGTGTTCCGACATTACCAGCCATGTCAAGAACGAGAGACTGGAAACATATTACAATCGGAAGAACAGCAACTACTGATTCAAATATTCCTACAACTGATGAAACTGCCATTCCAAGAAACAGCAGTATAATAAGCCAAGGCAGACGTTTCTTGATACTTACAAGAGTTGGCTCGCTTAAATCATCTTCTGAAGTAAGACCGGCGAGCTTTGCATAGTCATCACTCATTGCATCATCAACGAGTTCAACGATATCTGTTGCAGTAAGGATACCGCATATTTTTCCATCATCAGTAAGTACAGGAATGGAATCCTCTTCGTAATCTGCAATCTTATCAATACATTCACTGATATTTTCGTGTTCATATACATATGGATAAGAACTGCTTATTATGTCGGCAAGATTATCATTCTTCCTCGCAATAATTAAATCCTTTAAGTCAATTGCACCGGCAAATTTGTCAGCGCTATTAACTACATATATAGTTGATATGTTGTCATGTTCGCCAGCCTGCTTGACAAGGGCACTCATGGCTTCTCTTATAGTAAGGTTGTCAGGTATGCACACAAAATTGTTAGTCATGCAGCTACCAATCTCATCATCTTCATAAGAAAGAAGCTTTTGGACATCTTCCTTTGCATCAGCGTCTAAGTGTTCAACAATTTCATTCTTCTTAGTTTCTGACAAATCGTCAAGTACATCAACCGCATCATCGGAATCCATGTAAGATACTACACGTGCAGCTTTCTCTAATGACAGTTCTTCAAGATATTTTTCAGTATCATCAAGATAAGAGAAAATCTCAGCAATCATATGTTCATCAAGAACGTTATATATATGCTGTCTTTCAGCAGGTGTAAGAAGAGTGATTGCTTCAGCAATATCTTTTTCATGATACTTAGAAAGTGTCTTAACTAATTTCTGTGAATTCTTAGATAACTTAAAAATCCTGACAAGTTCTTTTACATAATCTTTCTTAGGGAATAATACTTTGTTCATTGTGACCTCCTTCTTGCCTGAATTGGGCATAAAAATACATCGCTACAGATGATTGTGATAGTAAGGATCCTCTGATGCGATGTATAAAAGGCACAATTTATTAGAATGTGGTTATGAGATTCTCACAGACAGCCACATTCTGAGCCTACGCTTATAGTATACACCGCAGTTCTTACTTCGTCCTATACGATCGCAACTATCCATGAAAATCCACCTCCGTTCATAATCAGATATTTTACGGGCTGATTGTATCATAATATTTTTTAAAAAACAACAAAAATGTGTTACAATATTTTAAATATTATACAGGTAGGTAAGAGTATGACATTACAGCAGTTAAAATACATTGTTACAGTTGCACAGACAGGCACGATTACTGAGGCGGCCGGGAAATTATACATTTCCCAGCCTAGCCTTACTAATGCAATTCATGAACTTGAAAAAGAAATGAATATTACGATATTCAACAGAACTAATAAAGGAATAAGTGTATCTAAAGAAGGTGAAGAGTTCTTATCGTATGCAAGACAGATTCTTGACCAGGCGGCAATCTTAGAGGATAAGTATAAGGGCGATAATGGTGGAAGAAAGCAATATTGTATATCAACACAGCATTACTCTTTTGCTGTCAATGCATTTGTTGATCTTATTAAGCAGTTCGGACAGAACGAATATGATTTCAGCTTAAGAGAAACCCAGACTTATGAGATTATTGAGGATGTCGCAAGGTTAAGAAGTGAGATTGGAATACTGTTCATTAATGATTTTAATGAGGCTGTTATTAGAAAGATTTTAAAGTCATATGAACTTGAATTCCATGAGCTTTTTACAGCAAGACCACATGTATTCATAAGCAGAAAACACCCGCTTGCCCAGTGCAGTGTTATACATAACGGGCAGCTGGAGGAATATCCGTATCTGTCATTTGAGCAGGGTGAGCATAATTCATTCTATTTCTCAGAGGAAATATTCTCAGAAACAGCAAGAAAGAAGAACATAAGAGTCCGTGACAGGGCAACACTTTTTAATCTGCTGATTGGCCTTAACGGTTACACGGTGAGCAGTGGTATTCTTGACAAGAAGCTCAACGGAAAAGACATTATAGCAGTGCCACTTGCTGATGAAGCGGATATGCGTATCGGTTATATAACGCATAGAAAAGGGATGCTTAGCAGACTTGGAAGTACATATCTTGAGGCTATAAAAAAGTATCTTAAGTAGTTGTTAAATGTATATAAAACAGGTTAGACATAGTTTTAAACTATGATTAACCTGTTTTTTTATGTATTATACAAATGCTTTTTTCAAATTTATAATGACAACATCAAATTATAGACGAGGAGAGCAGGTATGAAGACAGCAGTAGTAGGTTATCCAAGGATAGGAACATTAAGAGAGTTAAAGTTTGCATTAGAAAAATATTTCAGAAAAGAAACAAGTGCAGATGAACTGACACAGACAGCAAAGGAGTTACGAAAGATACACTGGCTTACACAGAAAGAAGCAGGAATTGATTATATCACAAGCAATGATTTCTCATATTATGATATCGTGCTTGATACAGCATTTTTACTGAATATAATTCCTGAAAGATACAGGGAACTTGAGGTTTCAGAGCTTGATAAATATCTTGCAATGGCAAGGGGTTATCAGGGAGAGAACGGTGATGTTAAAGCTCTTGCGATGAAGAAATGGTTTAATACTAATTACCATTATATTGTTCCAGAGGCAGAGAACAGCACTCAAATCAGAATCTCAGCTAATAAACTGTGGGATGAATACGCAGAGGCAAAAGAACTTGGAATTGAGACAAAACCGGTAATCACAGGTGTGTATACTTTATTTAAGCTGTGCAGATTTACAGGTAAGAAGAAAGCCGAGGATTTTATCAATGCATTTGTTGAAGCATATAAAGATGTTTATAGCAAATGTGAAGCTGTAGGAATTCAGTGGCTTCAGTTTGACGAGCCGGCACTTGTACAGGACATGACAGAAGAAGACAGAGAACTGTTTGTCAAAATGTATAGTGATATTTTAGGTAAGAAGAAGTCCTGCAAAATATTGCTTCAGACATATTTCGGAGACGTGAGAGATGTGTATGAAGATATTGTCAAGCTGTCGTTTGACGGAATCGGACTTGATTTTATTGAGGGAAAGAAGACAGCAGAACTCATTGAGAAATATGGATTTCCAAAGGACAAAGTATTATTTGCGGGCCTTGTCAATGGAAAAAATATCTGGAAGAATCATTATGAAAAGACTTTAAATGTGCTTAAAAAGCTTGAAGATAAGGGAATACAGACAGTTTTGTCAACATCATGCTCGCTGCAGCATGTTCCATATACATTAAAGCATGAGAATAAACTTTCGGATGAATATCTGAATTACTTCGCATTTGCAGAGGAGAAGCTTATTGAATTGAAGGAATTAAGTGAGCTTGCCAAGTGTACAGACCTTGAAGGAGACGAAAGATTCAAAGTTAACAGACAGCTTTTTGCAGGTACAAGAAAATGTGATAATGAAGCTGTAAAGAAAAGACTTGTGGAAGTTACAGAGGCGGATTACAGAAGACTTCCTGCAAGAAGTGAAAGACAGCAGCTTCAGAAGAAAGAATTTGTATTGCCAAAGCTGCCTACAACTACAATAGGTTCATTTCCACAGACAAAAGATGTTAAGGCCAACCGTTCAGCTTTCCGTAAGAGTGAAATCAGCGAAGAACAGTATGTTGAATTTAATAAGAAGAAAATTGAAGAATGTGTAAGATGGCAGGAAGAAATCGGACTTGATGTACTTGTTCACGGAGAATACGAAAGAAATGACATGGTTGAATATTTCGGTGAAGCATTGGGAGGCTTTCTGTTCACAGAGAAAGCATGGGTTCAGTCATATGGAACAAGATGTGTTAAACCACCTGTTATATGGGGAGATGTTTACCGCAAGAAGCCGATAACAGTTGAGTGGTCTGTGTATGCACAGTCACTTACAGATAAGATAATGAAAGGAATGCTTACAGGTCCGGTAACAATTCTTAACTGGTCATTCCCAAGAGAAGATATTACAATCAAGGAATCAATTTCGCAGATTGCACTTGCAATAAGAGATGAGGTGCTTGACCTTGAAGCAAATGGAATTAAGATTATCCAGATTGATGAGGCAGCCTTAAGAGAAAAGCTTCCATTAAGAAAATCTGACTGGAATACAGAATATCTTGAGTTTGCAATACCAGCATTCAGACTTACAGCAAGCGGCGTAAAACCTGAAACACAGATACATACTCATATGTGTTACAGTGAATTTACAGATATAATTCCAGCAATAGACGATATGGACGCTGATGTTATCACATTTGAAGCGTCACGCTCAGACCTTCAGATTCTTGATTCATTAAGAGAAAATAATTTTGAAACAGAGGTAGGACCTGGAGTATACGACATTCACTCTCCAAGAATACCATCGGTTGAAGAGATTACCCGTGCAATAAAGATAATGCTTACAAAGATAGACAAAGACAAGCTGTGGGTAAACCCTGACTGTGGACTTAAGACAAGAGGTGTGCCAGAGACAGAGGCAAGCCTTAAGAATATGGTAAAGGCGGTTAAGATTGTCAGGGCTGAGTTATAGTGTAGGCATTTGTGAGACTGGAGATGGTTTATTGTGAGGCGGCGGGGTGGATTGGACGTTGAAGCTCAGAAAAACACGCAAAAAATCCAATGAACAAAAAACGCAACAAAAAGGGCGATGTCAAAACTGACATCGCCCTGAATTATATACAGTTTCCAACCAAAGAATCCTACACTCCGCTATAAGCACTATATCCGCCGTCAACAGGTAACACTATACCATTGACAAAGCCGGCTGTTTCATCGCTTGCAAGAAAGAGTGCAGCACCAATAAGCTCTTCAGGATTGCCAAAGCGTCCCATAGGTGTTCCGGTAATAATCTTTCTGGCACGGTCAGTGTATGTGCCATCTGCGTTGAATAAGAGGTCATGATTCTGCTCGGCAGCGTAGAATCCCGGAGCAATTGCATTGCATCGGATGCCACTTTCACCAAAATGTACAGCAAGCCACTGTGTAAGATTAAGAATAGCACTCTTGGCATTGCCATAAGCCATAACCTTAGTAAGAGGAAGAATAGATGTTACAGAAGCAATATTGATAATACTGCCACTTCTCTTTTCAACCATATCCTTAGTAAATACCTGAATAGGAAGAAGAGTTCCCATGTAATTGAGATCCATAACATCGCGTATTCTGTCTTCATCAAGATTCCAGAAAGAATAGTCAGAATCTTCTTTATCTTTCTTTAACATCTCAATAGATGTAATTGCACCAGGCTGGTTACCACCAGCACCATTAATAAGAATATCACAGCTTCCGAGTTCATTCTTAATGGTTTCATAAGCAGCTGTAAGTTCATCATTATTAATTACATTGCAACTGTAGCCTTTAATAGTAACGTCTTTGTTGTACTCATCGAGAGCATTTTTAGTAAGTTTCTCAGAAACAGATGCAAGCTTTTCAATGTTCCGTCCAATTATTGCAACCTTAGCACCAGATACGGCAAGTCCGTATGCCATAGCTGAGCATAGAGTTCCGCTACCTCCGGTTACAATAGCAGTTTTACCTGAAAGATTAATATTAAATGGTACTTTCATTGATTATAGCCTCCGTTTATTTAAGGAAATCTTCTCTCATAGGATTGAATACATCACAGAGGATTCCTTCCTCAAGGCATGTAACACCATGTGTAACGCCAGAAGGCATGTATACACTGTCCCCCTGATTAACGATTTTAGTTTCATCACCAATAGTGAATTCGAAGCTTCCCTTGGCAACATAAGTGATCTGTAAATGCTTGTGGCTGTGGAAATTGCCCTTAGAACCTTTTTCAAAATGAATCTCGCACATCATAAGGTCGTCGGAGTAACATAATATTTTTCTTGTAACACCAGGTTCGCAGTTAGTAGCAGTAACATCTTTGTTAAATGTAAACATATATAATACCTCGTTTCTATATTAATTATAGGTCTATATTAAACTTTTATATCAAAAAAAACTAGCATAATTATCGGACTATGTTATATTAATTACAGATAAATTGAGCATAGACAGGAAATTTAACAGATTATGGAGAAGAAAATATTTATGAATGTAATATGGCTTGTACTGGCATTAATCTGCCTTGGATATTATATAATGTGTGCATCATATGCAGGAATCGGTTCATCGTTCATATTCATATGGCTGATGGGTGCGGTCTTTTTTGGATTAGTGTTCACAGTGAGATTATTAGAAATTAAAGGAATAATCTATGTAGCTAAAGCGTTAAAAATATGTTTTATAGCTGTAATGGCACTTGGAGTATCACTTTTTGTATTTGTTGAAGCAATAGTAATAAAAGGCATGATGACAAAGCCGCAGGATAACTGTGATTACATAATTGTGCTTGGTTGTCAGATAAGAGGTGACCATATTACAAGGTCACTTAAGAACAGACTGAATGTTGCAGTTGATTATGCCACTGATAATCCTGATACAACAATAATAGTATCAGGTGGCAAAGGAAAAGGAGAGAATACAACAGAAGCATATGCAATGTATAACTATCTTGTGTCAAAAGGAATAGATAGTTCGCGTATAATACAGGAAGATAAGTCAACAGATACATCAGAGAACATGAAGTATTCAGTGAAATATATGGACAATAAGGATGCACTGGCCGGCATAGTAACCAACAACTTTCATGTAGCAAGAAGCCGCCTTCTAGCCAGACATGCAGGATTAAATAATACCTGTGGAATACCGGCAGAAAGCGACCATGTACTCTTCATAAACTATATGGTAAGAGAAGCAATCGGAATAGTAAAAGACTTTGTGTTCGGAAACTTTTAATGGTAAAACCTCTGTATTTCATTGATTAACGAATAAGTCTGATTGTATCCATCATTGTACATAGAAAGAATCTTGTTGAAATCTTTCTCGACCTTTCCAAATCCTTTGCTCTTAGTCGGGCGGATTACAAGGCAGCGACCTTCTTTTTCGTAGCGTTCAAGGCGCTTTAAGCAGCGGTTGTAACGTTCAGCACGAAGAAGAAGGTCACGCTGTATCTCAGGATATTTAAGAAATGCCCTTGCGAGAGTTCTTACAGAACTTGTTGTCTCTTTATGATATCCGGCTTCACGTGTAAGAACTACAACGACTCGGTCACATCCATCTTCAAATGCTTTTTCGAAAGGAATAGAGTCACTCAAGCCTCCGTCGAGGTAAGGAGTTCCATCAAGATATATAAGCGGAAAAGCAAGAGGAAGAGCACATGTCGCACGAAGAAGCTGGTTAGTGCGGTCATCTCCGGTGAATGTCTTGTACTCTGGCTTTCCAGTGAGTACATTGGTTACAACACATTTGAAAGTACCCTTATATCTGTGGAAAGCGTCATAATCATAAGGCACGAGTTCGTTAGGGATTGTATCAAATGTAAAATTAAGCCCGTAAAGTGAACGGTTATCCCTGTGAACCATATTGCTGAGCCCGACATAACGCTTGTCATTCCTGTAATTAATAAGAATCTTCAAGTTTCTTCCAATCTGTCCTGATGCCATGGAAACTCCATATGCAGCACCGGCAGATACGCCAATCATGTAATCTGGCATAATCTTGTTCTCTAACAGGGCATCCATGACACCACAAGAAAATATAGTTCTGAATGCGCCACCTTCAAATACAATTCCAGTTTTCATATTTTAACCTCGCTGATTGAATGTAAAATGCATGCAAAAGAAATTCTTTTGAACTGATAGTTATATTTTCTTATTAAAAATGCACTTAGTCAATAAAAATCTGTAATATAAGGGCAGATTTATTAAAAACAAGTTGCTTAAATGTACTTTTTAGTGTACAATTTCTATAAAATTATCAGTAAAACTGGTAAAGTATATTTCCCATGAGGGGATAGGTTAAGGAGACAGAAATAATGGACGCTGTAGTAAAATATATTGACGGACTTCTGGAAAAGAGTACACCGGATGCTCCTGTATGGAATATCGAGAAAATTAAGCAGGGACTTAAGTCAAAGTGGAATTACATTGATGGATGTATGATTAAGGCTGTTCTTCAGATGTATGATTTAACTAAAAATGAGAAGTATCTTAAGTTTGCTGATGACTTTATTGATTACAGAGTATTTGAAGACGGTACAATAGATGGTTACAGCATCGGTGAGAAGAATATTGATAATGTTAATGCTGGTAAGACTCTGTTTGAATTATATGATCTTACAGGCAAAGAAAAGTACAAGAAAGCAGCAGATCTTGTATATTCACAGATAGAGATTATGCCTAGATGTAAGAATGAAGCCAGAAGCTTCTGGCATAAGGATATATATCCTAATCAGGTATGGCTTGATGGTCTATACATGGGACTTCCTTTCTATCTTGAATATGAGACAAGATACAATAACAGAAAGAATTATCCTGATATCTTCGGACAGTTCAAGTTCGTTATTGAGAACATGAAAAATCCTCTTAATGGACTTTACTTCCATGCAATTGATACAAGCAAGGAAGCATTCTGGTGCGATAAAGTTACAGGATTATCACAGCACAGCTGGTTAAGAGCTATTGGCTGGTACACAATGGCTCTTCTTGATTCACTTGATCAGGTTGATAACAGCGATCATAAGTATGATGCAGAATGTAAGATGCTTGAGGATGCATTCAGGGAACTTATAGATGCATTGCTTAAGTATCAGGACGAAAGTGGCATGTGGTATCAGATAGTTAATTATGGCGGAATGGATAAGAATTATCTTGAGACAAGCGGAAGCTCAATTATGGCTTATGGTATTCTTAAGGGTATCCGTCTTGGATTCCTTTCAGATGATTATGCACAGTATGCTAAGAAGGCTATTGATGGAATCTGTGAAAGATACTTAAAGACTAATGAAGATGGTTCATTAT
>OLNE01001973.1_pt1 | contig 13644 bp, 11 predicted proteins | sample 1672431 | NCBI WGS metagenome assembly OLNE01 (sample SAMEA3136685, study PRJEB25190) | human gut metagenome | reverse complement strand
ACACCATCAAGCAGTTTGGCGTGGTCAACCGCTATGACCTGCGCCGAGAGTTTCCCGCCCTCACCCTCCGCCGTACCGCCCTCAAGAGCGCCATGGACGAGGTCCTCTGGATCTACCAGCGCAAATCCAACAACATAAACGACCTCAACTCCCACATCTGGGACGAGTGGGCAGACGAGACGGGCTCCATCGGCAAGGCCTACGGCTACCAGATCGGCCAGAAGAGCCACTACCCCGAGGGCGACTTCGACCAGATGAACCGCGTGCTCTACGACCTCGAGCACACGCCCTTCTCGCGCCGCATCATGACGAACACCTACGTCTTCGCGGACCTCTCCGAGATGCACCTCTATCCGTGCGCCTACAGCGTGACCTACAACGTCACCCAGACGCCCGGCGACGACCGCCTCACCCTCAACATGCTGCTCAACCAGCGCAGTCAGGACATCCTCGCCGCCAACAACTGGAACGTCTGCCAGTACGCGATTCTCCTCATGATGGTCGCGCAGTGCGCGGGCATGATTCCCGGCGAGCTCGTCCACGTCATCGCGGATGCCCACATCTACGACCGCCACGTCGACATCATCCGCGAGCTCATCTCGAGGCCGCAGTATCCCGCGCCGCGCGTCTCGCTCAACCCCGAGGTCACGAACTTCTATGACTTCACGACGGCGGACCTCATCGTCGAGGGATACGAGCACGGCCCGCAGGTCAAGAACATCCCCATCGCGGTGTAGCCCATGCGTGACGAGAAGAACATGCAGGTGGCAGAGCCTGTCAGTACCAGCGACGCCCGCCGCGCTCCCCTGCCCAACCTCAACGTGATCGTCGCCGTCTGCGACGACTGGGGCATAGGCATCGGCGGCGGCATGCTTGTGGACAACCGCGCGGACATGCGCCACTTCGTGCGCCACACGAAGGGTCACACCGTCCTCATGGGCCGCAAGACCCTCGAGAGCCTCCCGGGAGGACAACCGCTCAAGGGTCGCCGCAACGTCGTCATCACGCGAGACCCTGAATTTGCGCGCGAGGACGTAGACGTCGCACATAGCGTCGACGAGGCTCTCGCCATGGTCGCAGACGATCCCGAGGTCTGGCTCATCGGTGGCGGCATGATCTACCGCGAGCTCCTCCCCCTCTGCACGCGCGCGGAGATCACGAAGAACCACTGCGTGCGCCCGGCAGACACGTTCTTCCCCAACTTGGACGAGGGCCCCACCTGGCACGTCGCGTCTTCCACGGCGCGAGACGACGAAGGGAACCCCCTCGTCACGCCAGAGGGGATTCCCTTCGAGTTCGTTACCTATACGCGCGAGTAGCCGCCTGGCACATGCGGGCCACGGCGTGCGAGCCACTAGGCGCATGCGGGCCACGGCGTGCGAAGAGGGCTGCCGCCGCCATGTAAAAGGCGCGCCGCCCGAAAGCGACGCGCCCAAAATGCGGTGGCTGCGGGAGCCTACTCCATGAGCGTCGAGGGATCGGCACCGGCGAAGATCGCGCTGACCACCTGGTCCTCGTCCGCGAACTCCCAGGTCTTGCCGTTCTTCTCGAGGTCGAGCGTGACGCTGGCGGTCTTGGTGGGAGCGTCGTCAGCCGCGAGCCTCTCGACGAACTGGCCCATGACCTTGGCGAGAATGCCGTCCTCGCCGAGGTTCGTGTAGTCGTTAGCCGCCTCATCGGACGTGAGATAGGCGGTCATGTCATCCGTCCAGCTCGCTGCGACGGTCGCGAAGTCGAGGTTCGTGACGGAGAGCGTCACCGTGGCGGTGTCGTCGGAGATAGAGACGTCCTCGACCTCGTAGTCGAAGCGCTTAACGCAGGCGTTGTAGAGCTCAGTCGCGTCGATGCCGTACTTCTGGAGCTCGGCAATCTCATCGTCACCGAAGACCTCCTCAATATTGGCGTCAGTGACCTGTTCGAGCTGGCCAAACTGCTCCTTGATCATGCTCTTGATGGCATCTTCCTGAGACTCTCCGCAGGCAGAAAGCCCTGCAACGGAGACGATGGCGAGGGCCGCAGTGGCGAGGAGCGTTAGTGCCTTGCGGGCGAGCGGACGTAGCTTCATTGCGATTCTCCCATTCTTGTTGTGCGGCCTCGGATGGCCACCTGCTTTCAGCCTAACAGGTTGAAAGATAGCTGAAACGGGGGGTATGCAATTTGCAGTCGACGAATCGGCGTGGTGGTCGGTATGTGGCAGCAAGCGGCGACGAGTGATCGCCCGCGCGCGTCCGAGGCCACAGGTTGCGCATGGTGAGTGTGCGCTGGCGGCGGCGGTGAAAAGCCGAATCCCTCCCTGGCCCGGCGAGATGACGTACAATGACGTGCGAGTTAGCCATATCGAACATTCAGGACTCGACCGAGCCTGCCTTGGAGGAGCTATGAGCGCAAACATCATCAACGTCGCGATCGTCACCGTCGTTTTCGTGGCGGCGCTGCTTGTTATTCGCAACTACATCGCGCGAGGCGGTAAAGGGGACTGCTGCGGAGGCGCGGACGTCGTGCGCTCGCGTGGCCCCAGGGACAAGGACGCCTCCCACTACCCTTTCGCCTATGACGTCGTGGTCAAGGGTATGAGCTGCGAGAACTGCGCGAAGCGCATTGCGAACGCGTTCAACTCTCGACCCGACACCATGGCCAAGGTCTCCCACGCGGAGGGCGTTGCCCACGTGCGGACCAAGCAGGCGGCCAACCCGGATGACCTTCGCCGCGTGGTGCGCGGCGAGGGCTACGGCGTCGGCACCGTAAGCGAACGCTAGGATGCCGGGACCGGCGTTAAGCATGCAAAAACTCGGCCCACGATCAATCCGTTGAGCCCGTCTGGCCAATGCATCCGAACACATGGCCTCCCCCAACACTTTTCCCGTTTTTCCTGCACCTTTCCAGCTCAAGCGCATTGCTGGTTATGTCAAGAATCGGTAAAGTAATTGGGTTATGATTGTAGTTAGCCAGACGAGCCACGGGGACGCATGAGCAACAACCTCCACCATCCCGAGAACACCAACAAGAAGGCATCCGACATCCGCGATGCGGCCGCTGCCCAGCTCGCCCGCTTCGACGACGCCCTCGCCCACCTGTTCAGGTTCGTCCCCACCCCCATCGCGCGCGCAACCGCCTGGCTCGCCGCGGCAATCTGCCACGCGAGCACCGTCCTGTGGCTCGTCCCGTTCGTCGCCCTTGCCGCCCTCTTCATCTTCCTCGCACGTCAAAACCTGCTCACCTGCAGCACCGAGGCGCTCAACCAGGTCGTAAAGGTCATCTGCGTCGGCATCTTGGTCGCGCTCTTTCGCGAGCCGATCCTCAACGCGCTCGACGGCCTCGGCCGCTCAAAGGACGCCCGCACGCACTTGGCTGGCCTCGTCATCGAGCTGCTTCGCGCCATCGTGGCCCTCGCCATCTGCACCATCTGCGCCGTCGTCGCCATCGAGACGCCCTGGAACGAGGGTGCCCTCAGCGTATCGGTCGAACACATCCTCATTGACGTCGCCTTCATCGGCTCCGTCATGGTCATCGCCTACTTCCTCGGCCAGCGCCGCGGCGTGATGCCCGCGATATGGCTCGTCGCCCTCTTCGCCCTCGGCATCGGTCAGGCATTCGTCGCCGAGTTCAGGGGTGCCGCCCTCCTCCCGACGGACCTTCTCGCCCTGAGCACTGCCGCGGAGGTCTCCGCCGGATACACCTATACCGTGACGGACCCCATGCTCACCGCCGCGAGCGCCCTCGGCGTCGGCCTCATCGCCTGTTGCCTCATCCGCCCCGCGACGCCGGCGCCGAGCCGCGTTCGCATCATCCGTCCCATCGCAAACATCGCCCTCGGCATCCTGTGCCTGGTCACGCTCCAGAACGCGTTCTCGGACATCGACCTCACCAAGGACTACGGAATCAACACCGACGTATGGAACCCCATCTCGAGCTACCGCGCGGACGGCATGGTTCCCCACTTCCTCAGCATGGTGCAGCACATGGCGATCGACATGCCCGCAGGCTATTCTGACGAGGTCGCCCTCGAGGACGAGCAGACCCTCGCCTCGCTGTACCAAAACGCCAAGAGCGACTCGTATCCCTATACCCAGGCGCAGTTCGCGGACACGAAGCCCAGCGTCATCTGCGTCATGAACGAGACCTTCTCAGACCTCTCGATGCTCGACGGCCTCGGGATCGGCTATACGGGCCCCACCTACATCAACTCGATCGACGACGCGCTCGTGCGTGGCGAGCTCGAGGTTTCCGCCTACGGCGGAGGCACCTGCAACTCTGAGTTCGAGTTCATGACCGGAGCCACCCTGGGCTACATCGGCAACGCCAAGTACCCATACACGCTCTATGACCTCAGCGACGTCGACAATCTCGCCACCCAGTTCGCCGACATGGGATATGACACGACGGCGATCCACCCCTGCGCCCCCACGAACTGGAAGCGCAACATCGTCTACAGGGCCTTCGGGTTCGACCGCTTCCTCTCCGCGGAGGACTTCGCGGGCGCACCCGGATTCCACTCCGGCGTCACGGACGCCGCGACCTACGAGAGCGTGCTCGAGCGCCTCCGCAGCAACGAGGCCCCACAGTTCATCCTCGACGTCACCATCCAGAACCACAGCGGTTACGACCAGAACAACATCGACGAGTCGCTTCTTCCGGGCTACACCTTCCCGTTCGCGGAGGATGACGCCGCGCTCACGAGTCAGCTCAACGAGTACCTCGCCTGCATCAACGCCTCGGACCGTGACCTCCAGTGGTTCATGGAAGAGCTCCGCAACCTTGACCGCCCCGTCATGCTCGTGTTCTTTGGCGATCACCAGCCGGGCGTCTCCGGATACGCGAACGACGCGCTCTTCACCGAGGACGCTGGCACCGCCCATGGCGCCCGCGCCTATCGCACGAACTACTTCGTCTGGACGAACTACGCGGTCGCCGGCGCTGGCGACATGCGCTGGGAGGACGCCTCCTCGTCGACGCTGGGCGCCCTCGCGCTCGACGCCATCGGCGCTCCCCTCACGGACTTCCAGAAGGCGCAACTTGGCGCCCGCATGTACATGCCGATGATTAACATGTTTGCCTACAAGGACAACGAGGGCGGCTGGCACTCCGTCGAGGACGCCACGCCCAGCGAGATGGCTTCCGCCGGCGACGGCGGGGACGGCGACGGCGGGGACGGCGGCAACGGAGACGATGCGCCAACGCCGGATAACGAGTCCTGGGCTGCCGCCGCTGAGTCTTGTCGTCTCCTCCAGAACGTTCAGTACCTCGAGTTTGCGAAGCGGGTGTCTTAGACACGATGAGCAGCAGCGCGGACAAGGATCGTTCGATGCGCGAGCGTCCGTCTCGCGCCACCCTCGTCTGGGCGCTACCGTATCCCGTGCTGGCTCTCGCGCTCGTCATCTGGCTCGCACTCGGCCTGGTCGGGGGAGACGCCGCGGCGGTCGCCGGTTGCTCCGTTGCCGCCGCCGCAGTTGTTGGTGTGTGCGCGCTGGTCACGCTCTCCCGCGACAGGATTCGCGGGTCCTACCTGGCAGACGCAGGGCTACTCGTCGCCGCCAGCGTCACCGCCGCGTTCGCGCTCGAGGTCAGCTGGTGCCGCGGCAACCTCGCCGTCGAGCCGAAGTTCCTCGCCCTCGAAGCCGGGTTTGCCCTACTCGCGCTCCTCGCCCTTTACCTTGTCTTTCAACGCAGGGGCATCGGTGCCGGCATCGGTGTCGGCGTCTTCTGCGCGATGGGCCTCGCCCAGTACTTCGTGCGCGTCCACAAGGGCACCGCGATTCTGCCGTCGGACGTCCTCGGTATGGCCACGGCGATGTCCGTCGCGGGCGGCTACGTCTACAAGATCGACGGCACGGTTATTCTCGGCATCGCCATCGCCGCAGTTGGCTGGTGTCTTTGCTCGCTCATGCACGGACGCGAGGCGGCTTCCGAGAAGGGCCGCGCGCCTCACCGACGCAAGCTCGCCGTCGCCGGCAACCTCTGCGTCGCGACAGCATGCGTGGGCTCACTCGTCGCGCTTATCACGCTTGTGGATTTTGGCGTCGCGCTCGGCGTGCGTGTCGACGGATGGGACACCGCTCGCAGCTACGAGCGCTACGGAGCCATCACGAGCTTCGTCGCCGCAGCGCAGGACCTCGAGATTCCTCGCCCCGCCGGCTACTCCTCCGCGCAGGCCGTCGCAGACGAACAGGAGCTGGCGGACGACCACGCGGCGAGTGCCAACCCAGACGCTCGCGCCGCCGCGCAGGCCCAGTTCGCGGAGACGCGCCCGAGCATCGTGTGCGTGATGAACGAGAGCTTCAGCGACATGTCGCTCTACGACGGACTTGGCGTGGGCTACGAGGGGCCCGCGTTCTTCAACTCGATCGACGACGCGCTCGTGCGCGGGCAGCTCACCGTCTCCACCTACGCAGGCGGGACCTGCAACACGGAGTTCGAGCTCCTCACCGGCAACACCCTTGGATACCTCGGCAAAGGCGCGTATCCGTATACGCTCTACGACCTCTCGACGACGGACAACCTCGCCTCTCAGCTGTCGAGCCTGGGCTATGACACGTGCGCGATCCACCCCAACCTCGGCACGAACTGGAACCGCGAGGGCATCTACGCCGGCTTTGGATTTGACGAGTTCCTCACCATCGACAGGTTCGAGGACGCGCCGCAGTTCCACAGCGGCGTCACCGACGCGGCCACGTACGAGGAGGTCCTCGGGCGTCTGCGTGGCTCGAGCAACCCGCAGTTTATCTTCGACGTGACGATGCAGAATCACAGCAGCTACGACCAGGACAACATCGACCCGAGTCTGCTGCGCGGCTACAAGCCTGACTACCTGAACGAGTCACAGGCGGCGGAGCTCAACGAATACCTCACGTGCATCGACGCCTCGGATCGCGACCTCGAGTGGTTTATCGACGAGCTGCGCAAGCTCGACCGACCGGTGCTCCTCGTCTTTTTCGGAGACCATCAGGCAAGCGTTTCCGCCGCCGTCAACGACGCCATGTTCCCGGACGAGGCCGACCAGACCCACGGAGCGCGCATGTACCTCACCAACTACCTCGTCTGGGCGAACTATGACGTGGCGGGCGCTGGAAGCATGCGCGTCGAGGAGGCCTCCTCGAGCACGCTGGGGGCGCTTGCCCTTGACGCCGTCGGTGCTCCCCTCTCGGGCTATCAGGAGGCACAACTGGGAGCGCGCCTGTCGATGCCGACAATCAGCGCGCTCTCGTACACGGATGTCGAGGACCGCCATCACGCAACGGGCGGCCTCAAGACGCTCGCCGGTGCCGACCCCAACGGCGATCCAGCCGCTCGTGCCCGCGACGCCTACCTCAAGCTCGCCCGCGTGCAGTACCACCGCTTCGCCGAGCACGTGCAGTAGCGGGGCTATGTCTCTGCGTCTTCCGCCGTCAGCAGCCGGGACGCACTACCAGCCCGCACAAAAAAGAGGGGGCGTCCTTTCGGACGTCCCCTCACCCAAGCGTATGTAAGACGTTAATTAAGCGCTCTTACGGACGTTGGAGGCCTGGAGCTTGCCGTTCTGACCAGTGGTGATGTCGAACTCGACAGCCTGGCCCTCGTCCAGAGTCTTGAAGCCGTCCATCTGAATCTCGGAGTAGTGGACGAACAAATCGTCGCCGTCCTCACGAGAGATGAAGCCGTAGCCCTTGTCCGGATTGAACCACTTAACAGTACCCTGAGCCATGACGTGCCTTTCTTTCGTTTGCCCCTCCGAGGGCAACACTGCGCTTGCGCGCTGAACATAACTTGCGACCAGATGGTCAACAGGGAATAGTCTACCCCAGCGACCAGCCGCTACGGACGAGAAACCGAAAATGCGTAGAGCTCTCGCGAACGGTATAAAAGCACCCGCGGACGCAACGCGACACCCAACAGCTCCGACACGCCGACGCCGAGACATGCGTTTCTTCGAGTTATGGGGCCTGATTCTTGTTCTTAACTCTAAAAAATGCATGTCTCGATGAAACTAAGCCGCGCGTCGCCGTCGAACGTCACTCTTAGAGGCGTTAAACGGGACGATTGTCGACCCGAAGCACGCGGACAATGCGCACCGCCAACCATCATCATGCTTAGAAGTGCTAAGCATGACGTTTGCCGGCGGCAAGAAGACGGGCTGGATATGGCAGCAACAATCGACACACTTAGGGGCGTTAAGCACGTCAACTGTTGACGGCAAGCCGTTGCTCACGACGGGCATGCAGCAATCAACACGCATGCAGCACTTAAGCGCGACGATCGCTTATGGGGGCAACCAGGCAGAGCGCATCGGCAGATATCTACATGCCTACACTCCCTAAACGCGTCTTTTGTCGGTCGCAAATGAACGGCTCAGGCACAGCGGAAATATACGACATGCATGAGACACCTAAACGCGTCGTTTGTCTGTAACGCGCAGCCGTCTCGAGCACGACAGCAACCATCAGCATGCATAAGGCCCCTAAGCGCGTCGCCTGTTAGTCGCCCGCGAATGACACGAGCGCATTTATGGCTATCAGCATACTTAGGGCCATTAAGCGTGACGAATAGTTGGTTACGAGCCATGCCGCGGAATCCATGGCGACCATTTGACGTACATTTAGCGCCCCCAAGTGCTTTAAGCGCGAAAATAGCCGCCACAGTTTGTCGCAGAGGCTCAGTCGCACGCAGAACGACGTATATTGCGTCTCAATATGCGTCAGATAGTCGACGCGAATCGGTAGCAGAAACGCCAACGAAGCAGCTCGCTAAAAGTTGAAAAAGAAACCTGAAAAAGGGACTGTCCCTTTTTCAGGTTTTGAGGAGCAGCGGAAACAAAAAGCCGGCGCTCGGAGGTGAATCCGAACGCCGGCTGAGTGTCATTGCTGACAAGGGACAACGCCACTAGAGGGCAGCGGCCCATTCAGCTGGACAACAACCCATTACAGGTAGGCGACAGCCTTGATCTCGACCTTGGCACCCTTGGGGAGGGCGGCAACCTCGAAGGCGGCGCGAGCCGGATACGGAGCGGCGAAGAACTCGGCGTAGACCTCGTTCATGGCACCGAAATCGGCGATGGAGTCGAGGAGAACGACGGTCTCGGCGACGTCGGCCATGGTGGCACCGGCAGCCTCGAGGACGTTCTTGACGTTGGTCAGGCTCTGACGGGTCTGAGCCTGGATGTCGTCGCCGGCGAACTCACCGGTGGCGGGGTCAACGGGGAGCTGACCGGAAACGTGGATGCAGTTGCCGGACTTGGTGGCGGCGGAGTACGGACCCACAGCGGCGGGGGCCTTGTCAGTGACGACAGCTTCGATGGACATGTGTTTCTCCTTTTGTTTGACGATATTGCCTATCGTTGTTTAGAAGCTTAACGATAAAGAAGGCCCCTTGTCAATGACTCGAACGGCGAAAGGACCAGCTTTTAGTGCTCAAGTTGGCGCTACGCCCGCAACCGGCACGTTGCCAGCGCGGGACGCACGTACCCGCCACCGCGCTCGCGGCCAGCGCGGGATGCCCGCGCCCGCAGCCGGCTCACGACCAACGCGAGGCGCACGCGCCCGCCACCGACTCGCGACTAGCGCGGGACGTACGTGCCCGGCGTCGCCCCCGTCGGCTCGCCGTCACGCGCCGCGAGCACGCCGTTCACGTAGGTGAGACGCGCCCTGCCGTGGCAGACGAAGCCCTCGTACGGGGTGTGGTCGACGTTCTGGTGCTGGGTCTTCGCCGAGATGGTCCACTCGACGGACGGATCCCAAACGCAGACGTCCGCGTCCGAGCCCTCCGCCAGGCAACCCTTGCGAGGCCACATGCCAAAGACGCGGGCGGGGTTCTCGCTCATGAGGCGGCAGAGGTCCGTGGGGCCAAGCTGACCCTCGAACGTCGTCGCGATCAGCGCGGGCCTGTGCTCGACGCCCGCGCCGCCGTTGGGGACGGCACGGAAGTCATCCACGCCACGATCCTTCTGCCCATGGAGGTTGAAGCTGCAGTGATCCGTGGCGATGGTGTCGATCTCGCCGTCGAGCAGCGCCTGGCGGAGAGCCGCGCGGTCAGACGGCTTGCGCGGAGGCGGGCTCATGACGAACTCGAGGCCCTCGAGACCGTCCTCTCCCCTACGCGTGAAGCACGTGTCATCAAGCAGCAGGTACTGAGGGCAGGTCTCGACGAAGATGTTCTTCTGACCGCGCGCTTTGGCAGCGCGAATGGCCTCAAGGCCGAGTTTCGTGGAGAGGTGCACCACGTTCACGCGCGCGTCTCCCGCAAGGTGGGCGAGGTAGAGCAGGCGGCTCACGGCCTCAGCCTCACACTCGGCGGGACGGCTCAGGGGATGGCCCTCCGGCCCGTGAATGCCGGCCTCGTACACACGCTTCTGGAGGGCGTCGACAAGGGTGCCGTTCTCGCAGTGGACGCAGAGCGTGCCGCCAAACGGCTTCAGGGCCTCGAGCACCTCAAGGGTCTCCGCGTCATTAAGGCGCAGGTGATCATAGGCGAAGTAGGTCTTGAAGGAGCTGACGCCGCCAGCGCGCATCGCGGCAAGGTCCTCGCGATTGCGCTCGTTCCACTCCGCGATCGCCATATGGAAGGCATAGTTTGACGTGCAGGTGCCATCCGCGCGCTTATGCCACTCCGCCAGGGCGTCGGGCATGGTCACGCCGCGATCGGCCGTGGCGTAGTCGACGATGGTGGTGGTGCCGCCGCAGGCAGCGGCGCGGGTGCCCGTCTCGAAGCTATCCGCCGTCCAGTCGATGCCCGTCCAGCACTGCATGTGCGTGTGGGCGTCGATGAAACCCGGGAAGACCCAGCAACCCGAAGCGTCAGCAACCTCATCGCCATCGCCGGCCTCGATCGAGGCCGCGATGCGGACGATCTTGTCACCCTCCAGAGCCACATCACCCACGCGTAGCCCGTCGGGGCAAACTAAGGTTCCGCCCTTGATGATGATCATTGGCAACTCCCTCCACGTCCAAGTCCACTTTCCAGAATCTCACGGGCACGCCTGAGGTCATCGGGCGCGTCGATATCCCAAAGCTCCCACGGAAGCGACGCTTCGACACTCACGCAGACGTCACCCTCCCCCACGACCGAGCTCCCGCCAGCATCACCCTCAACACTCGAGAGCGCTTCATAGAAGTTGCTGGGGAACAGTGCCGGGGAAGCGGGGCGGCCGCGCCAGGAAAGGCGCACGAGGACATCCGACCGCAGCGCGGAGACCCCAAGCATGCGAGTGACGCTCCCGTGCTCGACGAGGGGCTGGTCTCCCGGTAGAAACAGGCATGCGTCCCACCCAGCGTGACGGGCAAAGGCGGCCGCAGCACGCACGGAAGCGGATTGTCCGAGCGTAGCGGTGGCGTCCTCGTCAAAGCCATCCGGACGAACGCGCTCTATGCCGCGGGCGTCCGCGATGGCATCGACCTCAGGCGTGGCGGAGACCACGACGATGGGCATGCCGGCGGGCACACAATCGATGGCGCGGGCAACCACGGGCTCGCCAAGAAGGGGCTCCACGAGCTTGTTCTTGCCATAGCGCACCGAGTGGCCGGCGGCGAGCACGGCGGCACCAACGACACGATCATCGCCCGAAACCGAATCCGCGCCCGCGGACGAAACGGCCACCGCCCCATGTGGAAACGCCGCGTCAAACTGCGCGCCAGCGGCGGAGTTCACAGAAGCGGTCCAGCGTTCGTACGCAGCGAGAAGGGCATCCGCCTCCGGCGTGGGCGTAGACCCGCCGCCACCGGCGCCACCCACGACGCGGGTGGTCAGCGGGGAGCCCAGGCCCTTCTCCGCCGTACGGACGAGGGCCAGGGCCTTGGTGTAGGCCATGCCCATGGATATCGAGGCGGCGCGGAGGCTCCCGCACTCGCGGATGCGACGCAGCAGCTCCGCGGGACCGGGACCGAAGACGCGCTCGCCCTCGTCGTTAACTAGGTATGTTCTTACGCTTGGTCTCATGCCACCCATTATCCCAAACGAAGCTGACAATTATTCAGCGTTCATGCGTTGTTTTCGCAAACGGACAACCACGGCCCGCGGGCGAGGGCACGGAAGTCGCGATGCGCCGGCACCCCCCCCGGGGGCGTGCGCGCGAAGCGGGCACGGAGCGGGCGCGAAGCGGGCTCGGCGCGGACGCGAACCCAGGCTCGGCGCGCTCGCAAGTCTCCGCAAAAGCAAACGTGCGTGACCTCCCCCGAGGCCACGCACGCGGCATTCGCTCTTAGGCGCGGATGGTGGTTCCGGTGCTGCCGGCAAGACCATCCTTGGCCTTCTCGAGCAGGGTGATGAGGGCGGAGCGGCCAGGCTTGCTCTCGGCGAACTTCGCGCACGCAAGGACCTTGGGCTCCATCGAACCCTTGCCAAACTCGCCTGCCTCGGCAAGCTCGTGGGCCTCGGCGGGCGTGAGCTCGTCGAGCCAGCGCTCGTCGGGCTTGCCGAAGCGCACGGCCACCTTCTCGACCGCGGTGAGGATCACGAGGTAGTCCGCGTCGAGGGACTCGGCGAGAAGCTCGGCGGCGAAGTCCTTGTCGATGACGGCCGCGGCGCCCTTGAGGTGGTGGTCACCGGTGGGAAGCACCGGGATGCCGCCGCCACCGCAGGCGATGACGATGTGGTTCGCCTGGACGAGCGAGGAAATCGTGTCGAGCTCGACGATGCGCTGGGGCTTCGGAGAAGCGACGACTCGGCGGTAACCCCTGCCGGAGTCCTCCATGAAGTCATAGTCGCGGTCGCGGTGAAGAACCTCGGCCTCCTCCTTCGTCATGAAGGAACCGATGGGCTTGGTCGGGTTGGAGAACGCGGGATCCTCCGGGTCGACCTCGACCTGGGTGAGGACGGTGGCGACGCCCTTGGCAATGCCGCGGCGCTCCATCTCCTCGCGCAGGGCGTTCTGCAGGTCATAGCCGATATAGCCCTGGCTCATGGCACCGCAGACGGAAAGCGGGCACGGAATGTACTTCTCCGGATTAGAGCGCGTAAGCTCGGTCATGGCGTTGGCGATCATACCGACCTGGGGACCGTTGCCATGTACGACGACGACCTCGTTGCCCTGCTCGATGAGATCCACGATCGCCTGGCTGGTCACACGGGCGGCGACGGCCTGCTCAGGAAGATTGTTGCCGAGAGCGTTGCCGCCAAGGGCGACGACGATTCGCTTGGACATATCGACTCCGATCCTTGAGGGCGCCTCGGCCCTGCAAGATATGGGCGCACGACTGCGCGCAGCCCTGAAAATTGATAAAGCTGTCCCTAGGGTCGCGCGTTCGCCCGAAACGAAACGCGCGACCCCGGATCTTCGCCTGCCAGGGGTATTGGCGGCGGATGGGCCGGCCATGCCGGCTCTGTCTAGGTAGCAGGCCTCGGTCCTGCGTCCGCGCTCAGACCACGGACGCAGGCGACGGGGGCATTAGGCCTGGTACCAGCGGGGAGTGGCGGCAGCCTCGAGAGCCTGGAGAGTCTCGATCGGGTTGGCAACCTTCTGCAGGAAGATCATCGCGGCGATCGCGTAGGGCTTGTAGGAGGCCTCCTTGTACATGCCAACGCGGTGCATGTCGAAGACGTCAGCCATGACCTCGCCGTGCTCGCAGGAGACGCCGGAGATGTCGGCGGGCAGCGGGTGCATGAAGATGGTGTCCTGGCCGTTGGCGGTCTTAGCCATGAGGTCGGTCGTGGAGCACCAATCCTTGTGCGTGGCGTTCTGGG
>OLNE01001968.1_pt1 | contig 13666 bp, 10 predicted proteins | sample 1672431 | NCBI WGS metagenome assembly OLNE01 (sample SAMEA3136685, study PRJEB25190) | human gut metagenome | reverse complement strand
TCTTTGATTTCGCTTAAAACAAAAAACTGATCTTGTGTCAAATTTTCATTTTCTAATAGGTTAATTCTATTATTCTCCAAAAATTCAATCGCATTAATAACTTTCTTGCAAGAATAAGTGAATCTCTCTATCAGTAATTGGTCTTTACCATTTATAAAATAATATGGTATTTTCTGCATTTCATCATCTGAAGAACATTTACTATTATGTTCACGAATCGCTATTCTTTTTTCCTCTGTCTCTTTTACCTTTTCTGGATTGTTTTCAGCAATACTATTCAACAGTTTAATATATGTATCAACCCACTCACTCCAACACAAACTTTTTTCTTTGTTTGATTTATCAATTGTACCGCAACAAGAAGACATCTCTTCAAATAAGAAACTAATTTGATACATCACAACATTTAAATAGTCTTCCTTTTTCTTTGCTTTCATTACGAACAGATTTACAAACGCTAATAATAGCAAAAAGTTTGACGCAATGATTATTATACTAACAATTTTAGCATACACCGTCTGAGGAACAATATCTCCATATCCTACTGTAGAAAAGGTAATTATTGTATAATATAAAGCATCAAAATACGAGTTCATTTCTTTAAAACAGCTATTTTGAAACCGTTGTATTATCCATACAACTAATGACAAATTTATGATATTCGTTAAATATACACTAATAATCAAAACGAAAATTGGGCATTTGGATTCTTCAATTATTTTTTTTCTGTTATAGATTACTTTGATAACATTAATAAAAAAACTAAAATACAAATGTACCGCCAAAATCAACATCGCTATAGATAAGCTTTGTGGGGTCAGCACAGAAATAACAGATAATAATATTGAAAAGAAACATATTCGACAAATCTTTTTTTCTAATGGTAGCATTTTAATTTCTCCAATTCCTTTTTTATCTAGTTTACCATACCATTTTCCTAATTCAAATTATAATCTGTATATCATCAAAGCTCTTTCAGAGTAAAACTCACAATCCAAAGCCCCTTATAACTTGTATCCTTCTTAAGCTTTGCCTTGAACCCTTCCACATACATTTCCGTCTGCCTCACATATTTTATTTTATTGTAATGAATCTCAAAATAATTCCTCATACAATTTTCTCCCCAAACTAATATGCATTTCTCATATTAATTCATTATATCTCCCGGGTTATCTTTTATATACATTTCTATACAAGCTTTTCTCCAAACTGTTCAACCGTAGTATCCGCATCTCTATCCGAGACTGGTTTCCCCATCGCTTTTTCAATCAATCCCAGAATTTTCTTCGCCCTATCAATAAGATAAGTATGAAAATCATCCGATACTAGCGCCTCATAATTGATGCAATGTGATTCTATTCGTTCTTTTAAAACATCTTCCGTCAATCCATCTACCTTTTTCAAAATATTTTTTGTGTATTCACTCGGTGCTCTACCGCCGATAGAACGATTGGTAGCTGGTAAAATTGGTGTTTTATTAACAATTGAATTATAATATTTCCGTTCGATTCCCATCTTAACACAATATGCCTCCGGAAAGATATGATGAATATCAGGTGATTCCAGCATACTGTTCACAATATCAATTGTGGTATCATTCATAAAATCTCGGCATTTTTCTTTATAAAGCAATGCAATGACACCTTTATATGCTGCACTCAATCTGGTTTGTAGCGTAAGAAGTCTTGTTGATGAAAAGAACGCACTGTTAATTGTTCTGGCCGGATTTGGTCTTTGGAATACTTCATCTATAACATCTTCCATATCGTTTGCATATCTGGTCTCATTGGCACCACCATACATTTCTCCAAGAATTCCACACCAATACCATTTAGACAGAATCTTAATTGTATTTGCTTCATTACACTTACTTTTTCCTAAATAGGCACATATAGCTGCAAGTGGTATCAGCTGAGTTGTATATGGCAAATCTCTTTGCCTGAAAACAAATTGATACTGAAGCAGAAAATTTCTGGCAATTCTATATCCATCCAGAACGACATCGCGATTTGCTATGTATGACTCATACGGAAGATTTAGTACATCTTTCTTTTTACAACTTACAGCTCTCGCATGATCCTTTCCTGCCTGTTTGTCTACATAGCTGGTATACAATGTGACTGTTGTTAAAAATGTTGTTTCATCGATCCCGTCAAGCAAATCCGTTCTTAACGTATCGTCTATTCCCTGGATTTGCTTTCTACATTTTTTCCAGTCTTTCCGCAAATCAAATTCCTGAGTAGCATAAGTTGCCGTAACCAATTCGAATACCGTAAGCGGTACTCCACCTGTATTCACATTTTCGAACACCTTGCAAACAGCTTCCCGTGGAGTAGATTTATCTAATGTAATTACGGGCAATTTATATTTAACGATTGTATTCATCACCTCATTTTGAAAGCTTTTAAGAAGTTCCAGTTCATCCGTTTTTCCAGAATAGTACGTCATATATCCAAACTGCCACTGTAACAATGCGTTACTGTCAAAGATAATATTGACTGGAAACATTTTCTGTTCGTATTCTTTATCTTGCGTAGAGAGATCCAATTTTACATCTCTGTCAAAATTCTCTTTTATTTTTCTGTCTGATGGAACAGATATTACTGCATCGATTCGATCTTCATATTTATCCATGCACTTTTCCATAGATAAATAATAATAACGTTCTATATTATTTTTTCCTTTTTCCGTTTTTGTAGAAACTGGTTGCTGAGAAAACATCGACTGATAAATGGATGTTAATCTTTGCTGCCCATCCAATACCAGAAAATCCGGAACAACATTTAGTTCTCCCACACCTTTAATCGTCCTGTATTTAAATTTGATTTCCGGATTACCATATTGTAAACGCATAATTGCTCCCATAGGATAGCCCTGTGATAAACTGGCAATAATACCACAGATTCTTCCATCATCCCATGTCCAGTCTCGCTGAAACTCTGGAAGTTGTGTTTTTCCTGTATTTACTTCATCTAAAAGTTGGCTTAAATTTGTGTCTAATGATGATGGTGAAATAATCATTTGTTTTCCCTCTCTTTTTAACTCGTCTTCTTACAACTCTTCGCATAAAACTGAAACTTCTTCGCCACTTCATTCAACGATCCAATCGCATAATACCCATCCTTATTTTTCCCCACACACCCTATCAACGGCGATGCCAGGAATTTAAGGATATCTTCAATTTCATCCAGATTAGGATTTATCGAAAATCTCTCGTCATCCCTCACTGTACGATAAATCTCACGGGAAGTAAGGATCCCTTCTGTCACTTCGTCTTTGCTTTCGTTTACAAGGCATCCCACAATTGCATCTACCAATAAGCCGTAGCGTTCGGTTCGATTTCTTGCTTCGTCCAGGACACTGATATCTACGATTCCTGTCTGTTCAAAGATCTTTTTGTAATCTTCTCCGGTTAATGGAATCTCTACTTGGTTGCGAATCAACTGTTCCAGTGTGTCCACATCAATCAGTGCAACTTTATGTTCTTTGCATCGGTTTAAAAGTCGTTCCCCTCGAAAAGAGCATCCGACGATTGCAGAATAATCCGCATGATGAAGTTTTCGGTGGTCTTTCAAAGTGTCAAAGTCAATCTGATCCTCTGTAACATTTCCAGATTGCGTAGATTTTGCATCTACCGCGACTGCATAAGATAATTTGGGGGCTGTTCTTGCTTTGATCAGGACATCGGTTTTTCCGGAACCGCCAAGCCAGGTTGCATCATAGCCGATAAAATCAAATGCTGCTCTTATGGCTTTTTCAAATCTGTTGGGATTATAGGAATCTTTACTGGACAGTCTTAATTCTGTAATAAGGCTTTCACAGGAATCATTGTAACAATCGCCTGCATTTTCCTCTTTCTTTATTTCGGATGATTTAACACTCTCTTTCGCCACAATGCCAAAAGTATCCAGAAGTTTTTCTCCTCTGGCGGTGAGTCCATATTTATCGTTTGTCACACTGTAAATCAGCTTAGCAGCAGATAAAAGAATCAGTCTTTTACGCGTTTCCTCGATACTTTCCCTGTCGAATCCGTAAGATACCTTAGCTATTATAGAAAGTGTTTTTGCATTTTTCGGTTCTTTTCTCAGCTCTGCCAGCAATTCATAGACAAATAAATATCTCGCATCCAGACATGCGATCAGATCAACCGGTGATTGTTTTTCAAGCCATGTATTTCCAAGTTCAGAGGTCACATACATATTCTTACTGATACGATCAACGAATCCTATTTTCTCCAAAAATGAAAGAAACATATTCGACGATGACACTGCGATCTGATAATTAACTTTCGAATACTCCCGAATCTCTTCGATAGAAATCGCCTGATTCATCAATTGCAGATATGCGCTGATTGTTATACATGCATCGGCTGTTTTTCCCGGCATGTATCCGATCGCCATTCTTTTTTTCTCTGTTGTTGCAGGCTTTAAGGCACTTGCCCATTGTGACATTGGAAGCTGGGTTTCCAGAAGTGTTTCGTCCGGTTCTTCCTCTGTCTCTGACGGCATAGTAACCTCTATCTGCTGCAAAAATTCCTGCCCTTTTTGTGTCAGACTATACTCCAGTTTATATTCTTTAAACCGAACCATATCCACATCCCGAAACCATTTGATCCGGTTATGAATTTCAGAATTTGTTTTCCAGTTCAAATGATACTCTTCCGCGATTTTCAGAAGTTCCTGTGAGTTTTTTGGTTCTTGCAGATAGAATAGGATTTCTCCCATAAATACAATCGTGGAACAGAAAACAGCCGTAGAAAAGTAACTATCCTGTCGTTCCAAAACCATTTCTCCTAATTCTGTCAACGTCCACACCTGTTTCTCTTTATTAACCAGACCAATCGGACGGATCCATTCACACATTCGTCCTAACGTAGCTGTACTGTTACTTCCTTCAATATTAAGCATTGTATTTGCTGATTTACCGTCCTTGACCATTTTCAGAATATAGTACAACACTTTATCCTGCCCCATATCTCCACTGGGCAGTTTTGGCATTCCAAATGCTTTTTGTTTCCATTCTCTGTTTTCCGGATATTCAATATTTGTCATTTGTTTTTCCCCCACTATATCACATACATTGGCAACCTGCGTAATGAACTTATTTTTGCTTAAAAATCATTTAAACTCCGCCCATCCCGTCATAATACTTCCGCAAATCTTCCCTCATCTGTTTCCGCACTCTTTCCCAGTCTTCCGCCTTCATTTGCCCGAACAGTGCATGGTTCATCGAAATCACGCTCAAATCTTTCGAATAATACAAGAATCTCTTTCTCTCAAATTTTTCAAATGGATTCGTAAGCATATTTCTCTGCACCGCTTTTCGGTCTTTCAGCATTTTTTCATCATATGGGCAGGTGCTTCGATCCACCTGGAGGCCTCTGGATAACCGGTTCTGATAAAAGGCAATATAATCATCCAGAACCTCTTCTATTTTCGCATCTCCGATAGAATCGATATGTTTTACAATCGCCAGCAGGAACGGCATTTTATACGAAAGTGAGTAATCTCTTTCTTCCAGGAATTCAAAGAAATCTTCTTTGATCGTACTGTCATTATGTTCTTTGATGTTTAATTCTTTCCGGTATTTTTCGACATCGTCCGGACTGAACAGGTAAATGGATTTGTTGCCGAACCGGTATTCTACACTCGGCACGATCTTTTTCTTTTTGACCCAGCTTGTCACGGTTCCGGTACTGACGAAATATTCTCTGGCAACCTGTTCCTGGCTGAGATAATCGCCATATTTTTCCTCAAAAGAATTGATATCGACTTCCATAATGCGTTCAATTCTCTCCTCCAGCCCATCGATAATAACCATATCTCCCGGTGTATAATCTGTTTTTATAATATCTCCAAATGGCGCATAATATGGATTTGCAAATATCGTATGCATATTACAGGCTTTGATCATTGCACCATATTCGTCCACCAAATCAATAACAATAACATTTTTCTTTGTATCCGTTTTCCGCAGTCCTCTTCCAATCTGCTGCAGATAGAGCACTTTGGAAAGCGTAGGTCTTGCCATAACGAGAATTCCCAGTTCCGGATAGTCCCAGCCCTCGGAGATCATATTACAGGCGCACAAAAACCGAATCTTCTTCTGTTTAAAATCTGCCATAACAGCCGCCGGATTCTTTGTCTGTCTGGTGTAGCTGGCTGCAGTGATATTGGCTTTGTTGAGTAGTTTTGCCATCTCATTTGCATGGGCAACATTGACGCAAAAGATGACTCCCTGCCGTCTGGCAGCTTCTCCGTCTCCAAAATATTCCTGAAGGACATTGACAATCAGCTCATTTCTTGAAGTAACCCGTATTCTTTTTTCAAGATCTGCATTGATATAGTCTTTTCCGTTGAATCGGACTTTTGATAGATCAATATTTGTTTCGATCCTGTAAACATTTGCCCGGGCAACGATTCCTTTTTCCATGGCTTCTTTTAAGGATAGCGAAGTGGAGTATGTTCCGAAAACCGTTTCCAGTTTTTTCTTATCCGGACGCTGATCCGTTGCGGTAAGTCCAACCGTAAAATCCGCCTCATAATACTGAATCACTCTTTTCAGCATCGGTGCAACCGCATGATGTGCCTCATCCACTACGATATAATTGTAATAATCTGCTGGAAATTCCGTATAATGTCTGCACATATAGGCATAGGTTCTGATCTCTATTTTCTCTGCCAGTTCCGGTACAGATTCCTGTACTCTTGCCCTCCAGTCCGCAAGAATATTGATTCCCGGAACCAATATCAGTCCTCTGAAGCCCGGTTTTTCTTTTGCAAATTCGCGCAGGTCTTCCTCTACAATCCTGGATTTTCCGGATGCCGTTGGTAATACGATCAAAAATGCTTTGATACCTGCCATTCTACGTTTTTGTATTTCCTGTAAACTGATCGTCTGGTGTTCATATAATTCCACTTTTCTGTCGATTTTCAATCCGTCATCGACAAATGCTGTGGTATCTTTTCCGAAATATTGTTTGATATCATCTTCGATTCGATTTTGAAACGCACAATCTTCTTTTGAAAATCGGAACAGTTTGATTCCCCATAAAACACAGGTATTTTGTTTATTCAACTGTTTCCTGTATTTTTCTTCTCCGATAATCTGCGGATGATGAAAATTAAGTCCATTTTCTTCTACAGCGTATCTTTCGGTCTGTGTTCTGATAAAATAATCGAGAAAATAATTGTTTCCATTTTCATCACTGATTCCATATTCGCGTGTCAAATATCTAAGCGCATTCATACCGTAGGCATTTGAAAAGCTATCCTCAAAATGGATCTCCAGAGGTGATGCATCCGCCTGTTCTGCCCGGTCCCCAACGGTTATCCTGTAATCTTCAGGTAATGTCATTTCATCGTTAGCAAGATAGCTGTCAACTTCAGACTGTATATAACCTAAGAAACGAAAAACTCTTTTAAACTGATGGATATAACTGTTCTGTTTGTCTGTAATAAGCATATAAGAAAAAACAGGCTCATCCGGGTTATGGTCACAAATATTTTCATCAATAATGACCATATCGATGCCATTATCATAAAATCTTGATATTCCACCATTCGGATAGTTCACCTGTTCTCTCAAAGAAAAATCTGTATGTTGTATCAGAAAATTATCGCTATCTGCTGCTCTCACCATATTCTCTGTCTCCATTATTTTAAATCCGTATTAAAAATGATGCATTATTTTATATTATAGCATATAACAGGTAATGTTTCCAAAGTTTTTCGACATTTTATAGTGTATTTTGCTATTTTATTCGACATTTCTCGACACATTTTTATTTATTTTTCCAATTCATATTATTTCCCAGATGTTTCTTTCCATAATCAAAATTGCTCTACTGGATCAATTATTGATATGCAATGCAATAAAACCGCTGTTACCGTTCTTCCAGATAATAGCGGTTTATAGCAACCTGTTCTCTACTTTCGCTCCATCTCTTCTCTCACTCTCTCCAGCAAATGCCCAATTGCAAACATCACCGTCTCATAATGCATATACTCCAGAATGTTCCGGTCCACTAGCACCTGCAAACTCGCCGGGAATTCGTCATCGGATTCCCAGAATCTCAGTATAACGGGAAGAAACGAAAACAGTTCCAACTGGTAAGCCACATCGCCTTTTTCCAGCCTGATCCCATGTAGCCGCTCGCAGGCTTTCGCCAGTTCTGCAGTCTTTCCATCGAATTTCTTTCCTGCATCCCTGAAAAAGTTACTGTCATTTGCCAGATTTCCTCCCCGCACCGTAGAAAGGCTGCCGATATGAACCCATTCATGGGCGGGATGACAGTATTCTTTGGAATTACACAGGACATCGTAGATTGTCATGGCTTCGTTGTAATTTGCATTTTCTTCCGTCTGGAATTCATCCACAGACCAGGTGATTCCTCCGGTGATGCGGTTAATCCGGTATTTTCTTCCTACAAAGAAAATATAGAGATACTTTTCATCATGATCCAGAGCAAATTTCCGGATCATTTTTTCCTGATCGTATTCCAGGAAATGGGAGGACATACGGTCTTTCATCGTTTCATAGTTTGACATGTTGATTTTTCCTTTCTATGGATCATATATTATCCAAAATCTGGATTTTTTACTTGTTTTGGATAATATGTTATCTATAAAAATCATATCACATCAAATAAAATTTGCAATTTTAATTCCATCTTCAGCCACCGCGTTAATCACCAGTTTCTTATGAAGGAAAAGATTTTCGTTCATTGCTCAAACAACCAAAAACAGAGTATTTTCAAATTTTGTTGTATCTCAAAATCAAAAATACTCTGTTCCTCTTAAATTATATATTTTTTATTACTATTATTATCTCTTACACAGCCTCCACAACCGCAGCCGGTGCCGCAAAGTTTCTGGCGGCTTCGCCTAATTTTACGAATCCCTAGTTATCCAGTGCTTCTTCTGCGATACTTACGCAGTTGTCGGCAGCTCGGTCCAGGTTGTAGAGGATGCCGGAGAAGCAGCCGGTCATCGCCGGATCGCATTTCTGATTCTTTACGCGGTTCAAGTGGGCTTTGTTGAATTTCTTTTCTGCTTTATGCAGTTTCTTTTTATTTTTGAATACCAGTTCCGCTTCCTCTTCACTGCCCTCTTTTACGGCTGTCATCGCCAAGCGCAGCAGATCCAGAAGGACATTGATGCAATTTTCAATTTCCTTGCCGGCTTCCTCGGAAAAGCTCATGCCATCGTCCTGGATTTTTATCCAGATGCTGTCGATATCCTGACACCGGTCGGCGATACGTTCGATATTGTTGGTTACATACAGAAGTCCTGCTGTTTGTTCAGACTGAAGCTCTGTCAGATTACCGCTGGAAAACAATTTGGTGATATAGTCCGTGATTTCTTCCTGCAGGTGCTGGACGATATCCAGCTGATTTTTGAATTTTTCATATGCAGCTGAGGTCTTTTTCTGATTCAGAGAACCTTTCAGGCTGTTCAGCATATGTACGGCAAATCCTGTCAGATTTTCCAGTTCCTGAGATACCAGATACATAGCAGCCACCGGCTGATCAATTACCTTGTTATCCAGATATTTCGGTTCATAAACCACACCGGTATTCTTATCTCTTCCACGGATAATCGTGGTAACAATCTTCACCATGAGCGGGATCAGCGGCAGCCATACCAGTGTACAGACCACGTTGAATGTCGTATGTGCATTGGCAATCTGGCGGGAGATCACATCGATCTCATTTCCTTTTGGAGAGATATAACGTACAAATTGTGCAAACCACGGAATGATCCAGATAAATACGCAGGTACCCGTGATATTGAAAATGCTGTGCGCGATTGCTGTTCGTTTTGCATCTTTAGACTGTCCGATAGATGCTAAAAGTGCTGTAATTGTCGTACCAATGTTATCGCCAAGCAAAATCGGGATGGCTCCGGTCAGTCCGATCACGCTGCTGACACTGTCCGGTCCTGCCTGGGAAGCAAAGCTCTGAAGGACTGCGATCGTTGCAGAGGAACTCTGTACCACCAGAGTCATCACCGCACCGAGGACAACACCCAGCACCGGAATAGAAGATACTTTTCCCATCAGATCTACAAAGATCGGGCTTCCTGCCAGTGGTTTCATAACGCTGCCCATGATCTCGATTCCTTCGAACAAAAGTCCGAAAGAAAAGATAACCATACCATTATTTTTAACCTTTTCTTTTTTCCCTAAGAAGTTCAGCATGAATCCGATGAAGATCAACGGATAAATGTAATCACTGATTTTGAATGCCATCAGCTGGGCAGTCATCGTCGTACCGATATTAGCACCAAAGATAACGGAAATCGCCTGTGGCAGACTCATCAGTCCGGCACTTACAAAGCCGATGACCATAAGCCGATGACCATAACGGTAGTTGCCGAACTGCTCTGTAACATAGCCGTAACCAGGGCTCCGGCCAGTGCTCCCATGATCGGATTCTTCGTAAGAAATTCCAGAATCTTCTTCATCTTTTCTCCGGCTGCCTTTTGCAGCGCATCACTCATACTGTTCATTCCATAAAGGAACAGCGCCAACCCACCAATCAGCCCAAATACTACTTTTACATTTTCATTCATTTTGTGTTCTCCCTTTTCCGGCAGCTGTCTGCTGCTCGATTCTTGAAATCATCTGTAAAATCTCTGTTATGAATCTGTATAATTCATTTACGGTTTACAGTATAGTGGGAGAACGCATATGGCTCTATCATGGTATTGTATGATTTTCGTTAAATCTGTGTAAAGCTGGTAGTTAGTTCCTGTTAACTCCAGTTAAAAGGTCAGGCGCATCTGATTCCAGACAGCATCGCCGTGGACAGATTTGTCTGTTACTCCTTCATTTTGGAAACCGAATTTTGCATAATAATGGATCAATGCATCTTTGCAGGTCAGCACCAGACCCTTCCTTCCCTGTTTTCTGGCATCTTCGATCGCCCGCTCCAGCAGTTCTCCTGCCAGCCCGCGTCTTCGATAAGCCGGGATTGTATTCACCCCGAAAATCATCTGCCAGACACCGGTTTCGTCATGCATGGAAGCTTTTTCGTACATTTCATCCGTCAGATCTGGTTCGTTGGTGACAAAACCATCGACGAACGCAACCAGTTTGTTGTCATTTTGCTCGTCGAACATCAGCCAGAAATGGTTGGCGTAATGAATAAGGCGGTCGGCGAATTCCTCTTTTGTGGCGGCTTCGGCTGGTGGGAAGCACTCGGACTCTACGGCGGCGATCTGTGGCAGATCATCTATGGTTGCAGTTCTGATTATCATGATATTGTATCCTCCAATTTATTATCTATTAACTTTTTTCTTTCCACTTCGCAGCTGATATCATTTTCGGGTATAGTCTGCGTGGTTATGCATGATATTTTCAAAGAGCCATCCGACCAGCAGACATTTGTTACTCTATCCCAACACCGAAAACGCCATAACCGCAACTCCCAGCACCACCAGAATCACTCCTGTAGCACGGTTCAGAGTCTTTGGCGTTGCTTTATTGGCAAATACGGCTGCGATTCTTGCCCAGAGGAAGGTAAAGACCACACACAGGATCCATACTGTCCAGTCTGGTGTGCCGCCGATGGCAAAGTGGGATACGGCTCCGGTGAGGGCGGTGAAGGTCATGATAAATACACTGGTTCCCACGGCTGTTTTCAATTCATATCCGAGAACGGATGTCAGGATCAGAAGCATCATCATACCGCCACCGGCACCGATAAATCCGCAGATAAAGCCGATCATCACTCCGCAGATCACAGACTGAATCGCACGTTTTTTCGCAGACACCTGTGCCATGGCTTCTTTTGTAGTCATGACCGGGCGAAGGATGAATTTGATACCGAGCAGGAAGGTCATGAAGACGGAGAAATTTCCCATCGTTGTGGACGGTACCAGGCTGGAAACGTAACTTCCCACTATGGTAAACAACAACACGGTAACCATCATGATCAGACCATTTTTTATATCAAGATTCTTATTCTTCCCATAAGTATATGCGGATACGGCACTTGCCAGCACATCCGAGGACAATGCGATTCCCACTGCCATGTAGGGATCCATTCCCAAGAATGTGATCAGCATCGGGCTGATGACCGCCGCCGCGCTCATGCCGGCAAATCCGGTCCCGAGACCTGCACCCATACCTGCAAAAAATGTAACAATTACTGTTAGTAAAATACTCATTTCTTTTTGTTCTCCTTTTGATATGTATTCAGATTTTCCTCTGTCTGTTCCATCACCTGTTCAAAAATCTTTCTGGACTCCGCAGGCACACCGGAAAATAAGGTTTCGATAAATGTTCTCTGGATCTCACATCCCTGTCTCCAGACATTCTCTGTTTTTTCCGTACAGATCAACTCAGTTTTCCTCCGATCTCCCGGCACCTCACGGCGTTCCAGATACCCTTCCTGCGCCAGGCGTTCCACATGGAGCGATACCAGATTTGCCTTGATTCCGCGAAATTTTACAATATCTGCAGCATTTTTGTACTGTGGATTATTTTTCAGAAACATCAGGATATCCATCGAAGTCTGCGGGATGCCGGTCTGTTTACACAGGGGACTGCACAGCTGATTATAGAATTCCAGCAATTTGTGCACATATTCTATACTTACCATTTTGTCTTTTTCCTTTCTTTTGTATTTAAATTATTCATTTTTAGAATGTTCATTTTTGAAGTATTTTAGCACAGGGAATCTCTGTTGTCAAGGGCAGGCGGCGTAAAATCAACTGATCCATATATTTTGTCCAACGCAAAAAGCCCGCACCATGAAGATTTTCACGGTACGGGCTTTTGATATGCTTCAGGGCAGGGTCACAGCACTGCCGCGGCAAGGATCCGCACAACGAGCGCGGCAAGCCATGCCACAACGCACTGGTTTACGACCATAACAGTGGCCCAGCGGCCGCCCATCTCCCGCTTGACCGATGCCACAGCGGCGATGCAGGGGGTGTAGAGCAGGCAGAACACCAGCAGGGGAGCCGCTGCCGCCGGGCTGAGCGCCGCGCCCAGTGCGGCAGAGGAGCCATACAGGATGGTAAGGGTAGAGACAACGCTCTCCTTTGCCATAAAGCCGGTGATCAGCGCCGTAGACACCCGCCAGTCGCCAAAGCCCAGCGGTGCGAACAACGGCGCGATGCCGCTGGCGATCCAGGCCAGGATGCTCTCCTGCGGGTCTGCGGTCAGGCTGAGCTGGAAATCAAAGTTCTGCAGGAACCAGATGATGATGGTTGCCAGGAAGATGACCGTAAAGGCACGCTCGAGGAAATCCCGGGCCTTTTCCCAGAGCAGCTGGGCCACATTTTTCAGGCCGGGCAGGCGGTAGTTGGGCAGCTCCATAACAAAGGGCACGGCCTCGCCCTTGAACAGCGTTCCCTTGAGCAGAAAGGCCATACCAATGCCCACAAGGATGCCCAGGAAATACAGGCCCACCATGACCAGTGCGGCGTACTCCGGGAAGAAGGTCACCGCAAACAGGCTGTAGATCGGGAGCTTGGCCGAGCAGCTCATAAAGGGCGTGAGCAGGATGGTCATTTTCCGGTCCCGCTCCGAGGGCAGCGTGCGGCTTGCCATCACGCCGGGGACCGTGCAGCCAAAGCCGATGAGCATGGGCACGATGCTGCGGCCCGAAAGACCGATGCGCCGCAGCAGCTTGTCCATCACAAAAGCCACGCGG
>OLNE01001950.1_pt1 | contig 13776 bp, 9 predicted proteins | sample 1672431 | NCBI WGS metagenome assembly OLNE01 (sample SAMEA3136685, study PRJEB25190) | human gut metagenome | reverse complement strand
CTCTTCTGTCTATCGGCGTCGGTTTCCAGCGCGAGATGACCGGACGTGAAAATATCACTCTTTCCGGTATGCTGCTTGGCTTCTCCGAAGAACAGGTAAAAGAAAAAGAAGCAGAAATCATTGAATTTGCAGAACTCGGTGATTTCATCGATATGCCGGTCCGTACTTATTCCAGTGGTATGTATTCTAAACTGGCCTTCTCCATCACCGCTATTCTTGAGACAGATATTATGCTGATCGATGAAGTCTTAAGTGTCGGTGACCAGAAATTCAAGAAAAAAAGTTACGAAAAAATGAAAAGTCTGATTTCCAACAAAGACCGTACTGTTATTATCGTGTCACACAGCCTGGATACACTCGAAGAGCTCTGCGACACTGTTATGTGGATGCATGACGGTCAGATTCGGAGAATCGGTGAACCGAAACCTGTTTTGGAAGAGTACGTTGACTTCATGGAAAAGAACTGATTTTTCAGATTCATTTATTGTATGCAGAGGCCCCGCATCAACATGGTGCAGGGCTCTTTTTATACCCCAAAATATCTCTCCCGTCCGGCCAGACGCATCTGTTTTCCGGCATATTCTTATTTTTTCTCGAAGCTTTTCCCATTTTTGTCACTTTTTCCTGTTTTTCTCGTACTTTTTTCTTTTATTTAATACAGACTTAACAATCGTTATTTTTTTTTATCAACAAATCACACTTTTTTGCTCAAAAAGGTAGAAATGCTTTTGTTAAAAATGTATAATAGCTTTATAAGCAATATAAAAGGAAAGTGAGGGTTCACTATGAAACAAAACAACATGTTAGCGATGATTCTGGCTGGCGGACGTGGAAGCCGTCTTCATGAACTGACCAACAAAGTAGCCAAGCCGGCAGTTTCATATGGCGGAAAATACCGCATCGTTGATTTCCCATTGAGTAACTGCGCTAACAGCGGTGTGGACATTGTCGGTGTACTTACTCAGTACGAATCCGTTCTTTTGAACAGTTACGTAGCAGCTGGCGGACGTTGGGGACTTGACGCAAGAGAAAGCGGAGTTTTCGTTCTTCCACCACGTGAAAAAGCAGATGCCGATCTGGATGTGTACAGAGGTACTGCTGATGCGATCTCCCAGAATATCGATTTTATCGACAAATATTCACCGGAATATCTGTTAGTTCTCTCCGGTGACCATATTTATAAAATGGATTATGATAAAATGCTGGATTACCACAAAGAAATGAATGCAGATGCTACCATTGCAGTCATTGAAGTACCGATGAAGGAAGCCAGCCGCTTCGGTATCATGAATACGGACGGGGCTGGACGCATCGTTGAATTCGAAGAAAAACCTGAACATCCAAAGAGCAACCTTGCTTCTATGGGTATTTATATCTTTAACTGGAAGCTTCTCCGTAAGATGCTCCTTGCAGATATGAAAGATCCTGATTCTCACCACGATTTCGGTAAGGATATCATTCCACAGCTTCTGAATGACAACAAGACACTTGCTGCCTACAAATTCAAAGGCTACTGGAAAGATGTCGGAACCATCGATTCTCTCTGGGAAGCAAACATGGATCTGCTTGATTCAAGAAACGAACTGAATCTGAATGATGCCTCATGGAGGATCTACACAGAAGACACGCCTACTCTTCCGCAGTACATAGGACCAAACGCAAAAATCGACAAAGCATTCATCACTCAGGGCTGCGTCGTAAAAGGTGAAGTAAAGCACTCTGTACTGTTCACCGGATGTAAGGTCGGCGAAGGTGCAAAGATCATTGACAGTGTACTTATGCCGGGTGTAGAAGTGGCTGCAGGTGCCGTTGTGCAGCGAGCTCTTGTTGCCGATAACATTAAGATCGGTCCGGAAGCTGTTGTCGGAAGTGCAGACAGCGAAAGCATCGAACTCGTGTCCAAACGTGTAAAGGGGGTAGAATAATATGGCAAGAGCATTTGGAATTGTCACATCTTCCGGAACCCATATCAAAGTAGAAGGACTTCAGCAGTTTCGTCCAATCGGTGCTTTTTCCTTCCTTGGAAGATATCGTGTCATTGACTTTCCTATTTCAAATATGAGCAACAGCGGTATTGACCGTATTCAAGTATACGTAAAGCGCAAACCACGTTCACTGGTAGAGCATCTGGGTACCGGACGCCATTACAACATCAACTCCAAGCGTGGTAAACTCCAGCTTATGTTCTCTCAGAACAGTTCTGAGAACGATGTATATAATACCGATATTTCCGCTTTCGCAGAAAACATTGAGTTCATCGAACGTATGCGTGAACCATATGTAATTATTGCTCCATCCTATATGGTATATGCAGCAAACTACAGTGAACTTCTTCAGGCACATATTGATTCCGATGCTGATATCACTCTTCTGTATCATTCCGTTGATAACGCAAGAGAAGCTTTCCTTAATTGCGATATTCTGAATCTAAACAAACAGAAAGGTGTCGAATCCATCGAAAAGAACCGTGGAAGCGCCCAGAAACGTAACATCTTTATGGATACTTACATCATGAAGAAAGAACTCTTCATCGAACTGATCAAAAAGGGCAAGAAAATTTCATCCATGTACACCCTTCCACAGATCGTAGCCGCTTCTCTTGGTGAGCTGGATGTTCGTGGCGTTGCACACAGAGGCTATTTTGCATCCATTACTGACTTTAACAGTTACTACAATGCAAATATCTCTCTGATTGATATCAAGACTGCTGAAGGACTCTTCAATCCGGACTGGCCGATTTATACCAAAACCAACGACTCCTGCCCGACACAGTATCTGGAGGGTGCAGATGTCAAAAATTCTGTTATTTCCAACGGCTGCGTGATCGAGGGAACGGTAGAGAACTCTGTTATCGGCCGTGGCTGCCAGATCAAACCTGGTGCTGTCGTTAAAAACAGTGTTGTATTATCTCATACTGTCGTTGGCGAGAATGCTCATATTGAAAATCAAGTAATGGACAAATGGGCCAAAGTCGTTCACGGCAATGAGATCATTGCAGAGGAAGGACATCCGGGATATATCCGCAGAGACGACATTCTCTAATGACCGAATAAATATTCTTTAACCTTTAAGAGGGCTGCCACAGATTATGTGGCAGCCCCCTCTTTATATCTTCCTGTTATATACTACACCTGAGTTTCTTTTTTCTCTTCTTTCATCATTGAAATATATTCATATTTCGGAAGCAGCGATGTTCCTTTGTACTCTTTACGATACTGTGTAAAAATGCGCTCCATAATATCTTTAATTTTACTTTCTTCTGCTTCAAAAAGAATGATCAGATACTGCATGGAACTGTAACGGGTGCATACATCCACACTCCGGATCTTTTTGCAGATTACATGTTCCATACATTCCAATGCCTCTTCGATGCTTTCAATATGCGGTGCAGAATCCGGCAGAGTTTCCATTGTTACCATTACAAGATGGTATTTGTATTTATGCCGCGTACTCAGATGATTCATATATTCGAATACTCGGGCAAAGTCACGATAATCGAGATTAAGGACACCGGAATATCTTCCGCTGTCATGCAATGCTTTCGCAATCATTTTCAGATCTTTTCCGGTTCCGGCACTGTCAGACTCTGCATTTTCCATCTGCTGATAGAAGAAATAACTTCCCTTTCCATTCTGTTTCACATAATACAGCGCCTTATCTGCTTTTGAGTAACATTCCTCAAACGGATCACCTTTGTTTACTTCACAGATTCCGGCTGAAATATTTGCAAAACGAATCTCCATATCTTCCTCTTTGCACTGCTCGAATTTCTTCTGGATCTTTGTCACAATATCGATGATTTCTTCTTTCGGAACCTCCGACACAAACATCAGGAACTCGTCACCACCCAATCGGCAGACTACAGAATGCTGCGCATGCTCCATAAGCAGTGAACCGAGAAGTTTCAGCGCCCGGTCCCCTGCCATGTGTCCGTAAATATCATTGGTCTTTTTGAGATTATCCATATCCAGAAATACCAGATAGCCATTGTCCTGCTGCATAAACTGCGCCGCAAGTTTTTCGCCGCGGTTTCTCATCGGCAGTCCGGTCAGAAAATCGAATCCTTCGCTTTCTTCCTGTCTGTTCATCGTACTCATAACACTGGTGATAAATCTCTCAAACTCAAATTCTGTGTCCGAATCACCGTCTTCATCGATTGCCACACGATTTTCATCCAGCAGTTTCAAAAATATATCCGCAATATCCGGATCAAACTGCTTTCCGCGGCTCTGTAATATTTCATTATAAATCATTTCATCTGCCAGCGGATTCCTGTAGATTTTCCTTGATTTCATTGCATCGTAGCTGTCTGCTATCGCAATGATTCTGGCATACAGCGGGATTTCTTCTCCTTTAAGACCATCCGGATATCCCTTTCCGTCATATCTTTCATGATGTGAACGGCATATCTGCATGGCAACCTGAACGAGCTTCTCATCCTGATACGTATCAAGCTTCTTAAGAATATCTTCCCCTATCACAGTATGTTTCTTCATAATCTCGAACTCTTCTGTTGTAAGTCTTGCCGGCTTATTAATAATCTCTTCTGGAATTCCAATCTTTCCAATATCATGAAGTGCCGACGCAGTGGCTATAATAAATCTGTCATGCCATGTAAGATTATATCTGCCTGTTTTCTTGGTCAATGTTTCAAGAAGCATCTGTGTAATCTGGTTAATATGCAATACATGCTGTCCACTCTCACCATTTCTGAATTCTACAATATGACTCAATATTCCAATCATCATCTGATTGTTATTCTCTTTGTCCTGAATACTCTCAGTTACAAGATTCATAAGTCTTCTCTGCTTTGCATACAGTTTGATAACATTTGATACCCTTCTGTATACAATTCTTGAATCAAATGGCATGCTTATATAATCTGCTATGCCAAGATCATATGCTTTTGTTATTGTGCTATTTCTATCTTCAGTTGATATCATAATAACAGGAATATCTCTCATTCTGTTGTCAGCTCTCATGCTTGTCATAACAGAAAATCCGTCCATTCCCGACATTATAATATCCAGCAGAACAACTGCAAAATCATATTCTTCTGCTTTTAGTATTTCTAAGCCTTCAGGTCCCCCAGAAGCTTCAATAACATTATACTCATGATTAAACATTGTTTTCAGAAGTTCCCTGTTAGTTCTGTTATCATCAATAACAAGAATATTCTGTTTATCAGATGAATATCCATTTTCACCTGATAGTGTATTAATATCATCATCAATATTCTGCTCTGTGACAACCATATTCTTCTTATTCTTGGCACGATACATAAGACGGTCTGCTTTAGCTACCGCTTCTTCAATTGAACCATCTTCACATACTATTCCACCTATACTTACAGACAAACGTACATTAGGATATCCAGGTATTTCTGTAGCATGTATCTTTCGTTGAATCTGCTGCAGCTTGTCATTCAGAATATCTTCCTTCACTTCTGGTAAAACAAGCAGGAATTCATCTCCACCATATCTTATAAGTATATCTGATTTTCTTATACACTGTCTTATAACACTTGCTGTAGTAGATAATACAGTATCTCCTACACCATGTCCATATGTATCGTTATATATCTTAAAATCATCGAGATCAATAATCGCAACGCCGACTGTCGTTCCAATATTCTTGACTTCTTCTTCGAAATATCTTCTGTTATAAGCACCTGTAAGCACATCCTCATAAAGCTTATGCTTAAGTCCTGTAAGACTATCCATCAGCTTTCTTGAGCCTTCATTATCTATCAGACTATCATCATCCAGTTTCTTGACAAGTTCCATAACATAGCCATTGCCATCAACCTCAATATATCTTGAAATAACCTGATATAATTGAAAATCTACATATTCAAGCTTCGTTCTCTCCTGCTTTGATTCTGCAACTTTCCTGGAAATACAGTTATCACATCTATGATCTTTTTGCCAGAATTTGAAACATTCACACATAACTTCATGTCCATTACCACTCACAAGACGCAGATTGTTTGCATCAAGAAAACGGACAACATCAAATACCTTTCTTAAAGTCCTGACCTGTTCTTCCAATTGTTCTGTTGTCATAACATAATCTGATACCATATCCAACGTACTCCTTGATACAATAGTGCACTAACTAATAGCTTTAATTGCATTAACTGTCATATTATACTGTTCCTTAACATTTTCAAATGCTTCCTTGGTTCCTGTCAGTTTCCCTACACGTAAGATTTCTGTAATATCTGAACTGACTTTATATAAATTATCAAATCCAAGATTCAGACACACACCTTTAAGTGTATGTGCTGCCCTGAATGCGTTCTCTACATTGCCATCAGCTAAGGCATCTTCAAGATTAGAATAACTGTTATCATCCAAAAACTTTAATGCAAATTTCTTAACAAGAGCTTCACTTGAAAATCTTTCTAAAACACCTTCATAATCTGCTCCCATTGCATCAAAACATTCCTTAGTTGTCATATGCTGTACCTGCCTATATATTATTTACTTATAATTACCTGTATGATGCTATATAATATCATGATTATTATAGTATTGTCAAAGAGCCGTTTGATTTTCCAACATATTTTCAGATTATAGTTTTACATATCCGCAAATATACTGTATATTAAATACATTGCTTTTTAGCAAAATATATGCGGGGGAATTGTTTTATGAAAAAACGAGATTCTTTTAACAACAAATGGGGATTCATCCTTGCCTGTATCGGCTCTGCCGTTGGTATGGGTAATATCTGGATGTTCCCGACAAGAGTATCAATGTATGGCGGTGGTTCATACCTGATACCGTATTTTATATTCGTTGCACTTATTGGTTTCACAGGTGTTATCGGAGAAATGAGTTTTGGTCGTGCTACCAAGTCAGGACCTGTTGATGCATTTGGATATGCATGTGAAACTAAGAATAAGAGAAAGCTTGGTGAGGTTATCGGTTTTATTCCTGTACTTGGCGCACTTGCCATGGCAATTGGTTACACAGTTGTAATGGGCTGGATTCTTAAGTACATGATTGGAGCTTTTACAGGAAAGACACTTGCACCTGCTGACACAGAAGGCTTTGCTGCTTCATTTGGAAGTATGGCAAGTGCATTTGGTAATAATGTATGGCAGATTGTAGCGCTTGTTATTGGTATTATTATTCTTATGTTCGGTGTCGGACGTGGAATTGAAAAAGCCAATAAAATCATGATGCCTGTTTTCTTTATTCTTTTTGCTGTGCTTGGAATATATGTTGCTTTCCAGCCTGGTGCAATAGAAGGCTACAAATACATATTCAGAGTTGATCCTGAGGCATTCGCTGACCCTAAGACATGGATATTTGCTCTTGGCCAGGCATTCTTCTCTCTTTCTGTTGCTGGTAATGGTACTCTTATATATGGTTCTTACCTTTCAGATAATGAAGATATCCCTGCTGCTGCCGGACGTGTTGCGCTGTTCGATACTATAGCAGCCTTGCTCGCAGCTCTTGTTATCATTCCTGCAATGGCAACAACCGGTGCCCAGCTTAATCAGGGTGGTCCAGGACTTATGTTTATCTTTCTTCCGGCACTTTTCAAATCTATGCCTGGCGGATACATAGTCGCAATTATATTCTTCGTTGCTGTATTTATGGCAGGACTTTCTTCTTTAATCAACCTGTATGAAGCACCTATTGCAACTATTCAGGAAAAGCTGCATCTAGGAAGAAAGTCATCTTGTGCAATAATCGCTGCAATAGCACTTGTAGTTTCAATATGTATCCAGGGAATTGTCTCTGGATGGATGGATATACTTTCTATCTACATCTGCCCGCTTGGTGCAGGTCTTGCCGGAATTATGTTCTTCTGGATATGTGGTAAGAAATATGTTGAGACTCAGGTTAATACTGGACGCGATAAGAAATTTACTGACAAATTCTATCCTATATGCAAATACATTTTCTGCCCTGTATGTTTCCTTGTTCTTATACTTGGAATAGTACTTGGCGGAATCGGCTGATTAAGATATTAAAATAAAAGGAATCCTGTGAGCATGGAGGTATTGCCTTTCTGCTTACGGGATTCCTTTTTTATTTATTTGTCACGCTATTTCTGCTTTCTGCCGCATTTTTCACAAAAAAATTTCCTCAAAAGCAGCAATTACAAGCTTAAGAGTTGCTTCGTCCATATCCGAGTAATGAATTACAAGTATTCCGTGGTACTTATCCACAACAGCGAAACAATACTCTGAAAGGCAGTTAATCAGAATCCCCTTCTGCCTGACTGCCCATTTAATCTCAACATCACTTAAGGAAGTCTTCACATGCAGCAGAAAATGTGTTCCCGCATCGTCCTGATATATCGTACTGATTTCATTAAGCCTTGATTCACGAAACATCCTGCAAATCTTTTCACGGCGTCCCCTGTAATCATTGACAAGCCTCTTAATGTGACGCTCAAAGTATCCCTTCTCAATAAATGCCGCCATCGCATACTGTTCAAAGCCCGACACCGTACACGAATAAAAATTCATTGTTGAGATATATTTTTCCATCAGCTTTTCTGGCAGCACCATATATCCTATTCTAAGCGAAGGAACCATTGTCTTTGAAAATGTATTCATGTATATTACCCTGTGACTTCTGTCTCTCGACTGAATGGACGGAATTGGTTTGCCCTGCATACGGAATTCACAGTCAAAATCATCCTCTATTATATATCTGCCTGGCTCCTCCGCCGCCCAATTAAGCAGTTCCTGTCTTCTTGCAACCGGCATAACAAGGCCTATTGGAAAATGATGTTCAGGACTTACATGTGCTACATTTATGTCTTTCATTCTAAGTTCATCAACTTTCATACCCTTATCATCAATATTAACATAATCCCAGTCCACACCATTTTCATCATATATCTTGGTAATCTTACGGTATCCTGGATTCTCAACACCAAACTTCACATCTGGACCTAAGAGCTGTAACAGCCTGTTATACAGATATTCCGTTCCGGCCCCTATAATAATATGGTCTGCTGAAACCTGCATTCCACGGTATCTGTTAAGATGGTCCGCAATTGCCTCACGAAGCTGCAGCACACCATTAAAAGGCACAGTCTTAAGAAGTGAAGTGTTATAATCGGTCAGGGTTTCCCTCATAACCTTTGCCCATGTAGCAAATGGAAATCTATCATACCGGATATTATTCGCCGTCAAATCAGCAAGATAAGTCTCCTCCTGGAATCTTTTCACAGGAGCAGCATACCCTGGTGCACCACCTGTAACCACGGCAATCTTATTAACATAATACCCTCTTTTTTCCTCAGATCGGATATAACCTTCCAGAAGAAGCTGCTCATATGCGTTCTCCACCGTCTTGACACTTATCTGCAAATGCTGTGAAAGCCCTCGCTTTGATGGCAGCTTCTCATCAGCCTTAAGCTTCCCGTCAGCTATATCTTCCTTAATCAGTTCATACAGATATTCGTACATTGTCTTGTTCCCGCGTTTATCTAAATCATATGTAAGCAAATCTGGTCTCCTGTTATATATGTGTTTTGGATATTTAAAAGATATCAGTTTTAATTATAATAAGATCATATTTAAAAAACAAGGAGGAAAATCCCTCTCCTCACCTGAAGGGTTCGGATTTTTCTTCGAAAAACAAGGAGGAATAGAAATACTATGGGAATCTATGCTATTACTGGTGCCTCAAGCGGTATCGGAGCGAAAACTAAAGAATTGTTAATACAGCAGGGACATAAGGTAATTAATATTGATCTTAAAGACGGTGACATCTGCGTAAACCTTGCATCGCAGGAAGGCAGACAGTCTGCTGTTGATCAGTTACATGCTATGTGCCCTGACGGACTTGACGGAATGATATGCAACGCTGGTGTTTCAGGCGCATGCGGTAATCTTGGACTCATTATCTCTCTTAACTACTTTGGAACAGTAGCCGTTGCAAATGGTGTATATGACCTTTTAAAGAAGAGGCACGGAAGCTGTGTTGTAACTGTTTCTAACACAATTTCACAAGGTGCAGGCCGTAAGGATATCGTTGACCTTCTTAATAACATCGGTGATGAAAAGCGTGTATTAAGCCTTGTTTCATCTATGGACAGCACTAATCTTTCAGTTGGTAACAGCCTTTATGTTTCTACTAAGTACGCACTTGCAAGATGGGTACGCCGTGTATCTGCAACATGGGCTGCTAACGGTGTCCGTATAAATGCTGTTGCTCCTGGTAATGTACACACAGCCATGACCGCAACAATGAGCACTACAGCAAAAATGGCTCTTAACGCCCTTCCTATCCCAACCAAGTACGGTCAGGAGTGTCTCATGGCTCCAGAGGAAATTGCTGAGGTTATGGTTTTCCTTGCTTCAGATTCAGCAAGAGGCGTCAATGGAAACATCATGTTCGTTGATGGCGGTACAGACGCATTATTAAACACAGAGAAAGTATATTAATTAAGGAGGGCATTAAACATGACAGCAATTGAAAAATATGTAGAAGCAATGGAAAACAAAGATTATGCAGGACTTGCCAATCTCTTTTCTCCAAACGGAATAATCAACGATTATTGTACTAACTCAGCAGCCCAGAACGAATATCATATATATGGACGTGAAGCTATCAACATGTTCTTCCGTAACAAGTTCGGCTTCCGCAAATACTCTATCTTAGATGGTGAAGTTGTAAATTCTACCCAGGCAGAATTCATCGCCAACTTTGGCGGTTACAACATCATGGCCATCGCTACAGTCCGTGAAGTAACAGAAGACGGTCTTATCAAGAGACTTACGGTAAGACCTAAGTAATTAAATATTAAAAATCGTGTATAACCAATCAGGGCATTTGAATTGCAAGTTAATCCCTTACAATCCAAATGCCCTCATTTTTCTTTTTAACATAAACAATAAACTTTCCAAGAGATGCCTTTTCTCTATCTCAATGTCCAATCTGTCACTTTCTTGCGGCTGTTTTGGACCTCCAGCAACCTTTTATCTGCTCCAATGTCCAATTTGCCACTTTCTCGCAGCCGTTTTGGACTTTCACTTACCTTTTAATCGCCCCGAGATCCAATTTTTCACATTTCCTCAGCTGTTTTGGACTTCCAGCAGCCTTTCATCTACCTCAGCGTCCAATCAACAAAATCTCCCGCACCAGCTGCACAAGCAGCATATAACATATCGTTCCGCCTGCGATAGAAACAAGCATCTGCCTTTTCCATTTGTGAAGAAGAACTGTCACAATAATTGCAATCAGCTCTGGCAGACCATAACTGTAGCTTGTTACATTAACATTTTTAAGGCAGTACACATTGCATATATGAGATAGAATTTCTTCCACCCCATATTCTTGAACTTGTCAAGCATTGCTGCTAAATTACTCCATCTGTAAATATATTCAAACCTGTATTTTAATACAGATTGACCTGTTTTTCCATAAGTCTGCTGCCTTCATACTTAAGCTTTATCGAGAAAAATCTCTCCTCCCCCGAAAGAAGAAGGTTAAGAAATACCCTGTCACCCTCCCATGTCGGAAGCTCGGGAACTTCTTCTTTATCAACCCAAGCCAGTTCTCCTTCGTCACATTCAATAAGCTCACCTGTAAAGCCATCTGCCGTAAATACACACATAAGCTCTGGCTCACATTCATTACTTATAAATGTTACAAGCCCGCGGAATCTGTATGAAGTAAGCATAAGACCTGTTTCTTCCTTTACCTCACGCACAAGACATTCCTCAGGAGTCTCCTGATTCTCAGCATGTCCGCCTACTCCAATCCATTTGCCTTCATTAATATCATTATGCTTTTTCACTCTGTGAAGCATAAGATACTTCCCGTCCTTCTCTATATAACATAAAGTTGTAGTTATCATCAATTCTACCTTTCATGTCCGATTTTTTCAATTTCATAATTTCTGCATACAACATTAATACCTTCAGTCTTATCCCAGTCAAGACTCACATACACTTTCTTCTTATCAACATCCCACTTAAGTTCATCAATAGTTATTCCGCATCTTGTACGAAGTCCCTTAACCATGCCGCTTCCAAGCTTGTCTGACCATGCCGGAAGCAGTTCAATTGTGTGTTCATCCGAATATATAAGCATTTCATTAATAATTCCAACCAGTCCAAATGCGGTATCTGTACAATACACACCTTTGCTCCTGTCAGTATTGTGGTCTGTAAATAAAGTTGTGTAGAATATGTCACTGTGTACAAGCAGATTAAGTGTATCATATACAGCATCTGCATTTTTAAGACGAGCCTCTACTAACGCCTTATGTATCCAGCCATGTGAAGCGGTATCATCTTTTCCTTTATTCTCATGGTTTCTGTTAATGATTGCCTGACGACACGCAGCTGCTAACTTACTATCATGCTGAGTCTGCAAAGCCGGCCATGCCGGATAAAGATGGCTTATATGCCTGTGTGCATTGTTCTCGCCATACTCCTTCACAGACCATTCCTTAACTGCACCTGACTCATCATACATAAAATCAGGTAACAATCTTAAGAGTGCTTCCGCCTCTGATACAGCCTGCATTGCTGCAGTCCTATTCTCTTCAGCCATCTCTTTATTAATCATCTCAATATACATATTAATTACATCTTTAGCCGCAGAGATATCCATTGCTGCATTGGCAGTAATCGCACTATGATATCCAAGAGGCTTATTCTCCGGTGAAAATGATGGAATAATAAGATAATGCTCCCCCGCATTAAGGCTGCATTTTCCCTTCTCATACCTTGCATTACCGTCTGTATCTGTATAATACTCAAGATTTCCTATCTGTTTCCAGAAATTATAGGCTTTTTTTAGAAGTGGCTCATATACATCTTTTCTTACATCAAATGTATCTTTGCCGTACATCTTAATCAGCGACGCATCAAAAGTTGTTATCACAGCGTCGCCGTAAGTCTGTAAGAATTCATAAATAGGAATAAGCATCCAGCCAGCACCGGCATTCCAGTACTGGAATGGATAATTAATATCGTACTCTACCATCATTGCCCTGTGTCCATCAGTATTAACCGGAACAAGCACTGCATCCTTCATTCCATACACCATTGCCGCATTGTTAACCCAGTCAGGTATCTGTCGAAGTATAAACCACATATAACCAGTACCTGCTTCATACAACCCTGAGCTGTTCATTCCCGAAACCTGAATATTAACATTGGCATCCATTGTGTACGCACTTCTCCACAACAGATTCCACTCACCAACCCACAAGCCGCTGAGTCTTGGTGCTGTCGTTCCTGCGCATGCCTGCATTCCATACAGACCGTTATAATATAATTTCTCCAGCAGATGAGGCATAATGTCATATTCATTTTTCTGCAAGTCAAGCAGTTCTTCATTAGCAGACTCGCAAAAATATCCGCCATCAAGCTTAAGCTCTATATTCTTATGTTCTAAGCTTACCGGTTCTTCCGTTATATCGACACTGTTAACTTTGTTAATACATTTGTCTACCATTGCAAATGTATCCTTGCCATTAACTCTGTCCCTGAACTCACAATATTCCCCCAAATCATCTGTCCAGTCTGTGTAAGTTATAAGTGTTATACTCTCTGCATGTGATATATTAATAACCGGCGCAGTCTCATCAATGCAAGTGTACGCCCGACTGTCTTTAGACTTTGATGAAACCCTCATATCACCATCTGTCAATATCCTTGTAACACCTGCAAATCCACCCTTTGCAAGCTCACTTCCCTCATATCTGATTACTTTATCTTGCTTCTCATAAACTATATTGTTATCTTCGTCAAAAACTAATCCAACGCCTTTTTCTATTTTTGGT
>OLNE01001949.1_pt1 | contig 13783 bp, 4 predicted proteins | sample 1672431 | NCBI WGS metagenome assembly OLNE01 (sample SAMEA3136685, study PRJEB25190) | human gut metagenome | reverse complement strand
AGTCACCGAACACCAGGATGTGGTCGCCGCGGCGGATGGCGGCCTCAAGGGCGTCGGCAACGTCCGCCAAGCCGGGAATGGTATAGGGGTCGCGCCAGTCGCGGTCAAGCGACGGCGATAAGAAGCGGTTCGCAGCTTCCGGGGTGTCGATGCCGCGCGACACGAGCGTGGCCGCAATGAAGTGCGGCATGTGCAGCTCGCGTTGCAGGCAGGCAACAGCCTCGGGGTCCGCTGCCTTGATGTTGAATCTGGCAGACATGATAGGTACCTACTTTATGCAACATTCCTAATAGTTCGCTTCCCATTGTCGCACAACAGGCGCCCCGCGCCACCGGGAAGTAACGCACCTGACATGTGGAGCTGCGGATGGTCAAACGCGAAGCACATCGAGCGCACAACAAGATTGTCTCAACGTTGTAGCTGTCGGTAGCGCCGTCGTACAGGTGCGCAAGCGCGATGTGCGCGCGCCCGCGGTACACGTCCACCAGCGCGTTGTAGCTGCCTTCGTAGATGCGGTCGACGGCAAGGCTCGTGGCGCCCAGGTAGTTTGCCAGCACATCGCCGACGATAACGTTGCCCGCCAGGATGCAGGTGGGCGTTTGCTGCGCGCCGGTTGCCCCCGGCGCTGTCGTTGCCGCCGCCGCATGAGCGCCCGGCGCAGCGCCCACCTGGCCAGATGCGGCCGATATAGCAAACTGAAGACACATTGAGCGGCCCGTTGTCTCAAGCTGCCGCGCACCATCGATGCTGCTCGTGCGAAGGCGGGGCGGCCTCGCGCAAATGGGGTTGCGGGTGTGCCATAATGGGGTTTCCTAACCTGAACTACTTCGCAGGAGCATCACATGGCCAACTGCCTTGTCGCCCAATCCGGCGGACCTACCGCCGTCATCAACGCCAGCTTGGCTGGCGTCATCCGCGCCAACCAGCTCAACCCGCTGTACGACCACGTTTTCGGCGGCCTACACGGCATCGAAGGCACGCTCGAAGGCAACCTGTGCGACCTGACGCACCTGTCGGGCCGCGACATCGAGGTGCTGAAGCAAACGCCCTCAAGCGCGCTGGGCACGTGCCGCTACAAATTCTCCGAAGAGGCCGACTTCCAACGCCTCATCAACGTGATGGACGCCAACAACATCGACACCATGTTCTACATCGGCGGCAACGGTTCCATGTCCACCGTGTCCACCATGGCAACATGGGCGGCCGAGCACGGCGTGAACAAGCGCTTCATCGGCATCCCGAAAACGGTGGACAACGACCTGGGCATCATGGACCACTGCCCCGGGTTTGCCAGCGCGGCGAAGGTGGCGTGCGAGATCACCCACGCCACGCGCATGGACTACGACGCCTACACGCGCCCCGAGGTGTTCGTGCTGGAGACCATGGGCCGCGACGCGGGCTGGCTTGCCGCAAGCACCTGCTTGACCGGCGACGTCGACCTGCTCGTGCTCCCCGAGGTCGACTTCCGCCGCAGCATCTTCCTGGAGCAGGTGCGCGCGAAGATGGAGCAGCAGGGCAGCTGCTACGTGGTGGTTTCGGAAGGCGCGCGCTGGTACGACGGCACATACCTGTCGGCCAACGGCAAGGCCGCCGACGGGCTGGGCCACGCCATGCTGGGCGGGGCCGCCGGTCGGTTGAAGTCCATGATCGTGGAAGCCGGCATCGTGCCGCGCTGCGTGGTGCAGGACCTGTCGCGCGTGGCGCGCTCGAGCAACTTCGCCATGAGCCTGGTTGACCTTGAGGAGTCCTACGACCTGGGCGTTTCCGCGCACATGCGCAGCGCCAAGCCCGAGTTCACCGGGCAGGTGGTGGGCATCCGCCGAGGCCAGGGCGTCGACGGCGGCTACAACACCGAGTTCTTCGCCTGCCCCGCCTCCGACCTGGCCAACTTCGTGCGCCCCTTCCCCAGCGAATGGATTCTGCCGAACTACCAAGGCGTCTCCGACGAGGCGCTCGATTACTTCCGCCCGCTCATCCAAGGCGAGCCGAAGCTGATCTGCGAGAACGGCATCCCCTTGACCATGCGCCCCTTCAACAGGCGCTAGCGGGTAAGACCTGCAGACGATAGGGCGAAACAGCTGCGGCCGCGAAGACGAGCTCGCGGCTTCGGGCTCTAGAACGCGATGCCGAATGCGGAGATGATGAGGCCCCAGAACACGCCTGTGGCCCACAAGCCCGCCAGCACGATGAGGTTCTGGCGAAGACGGCGGTTGGTGCGGAACAGCACCAGCAGGCCCACGCCGGCCGACACCAGAAGGCCCGCCATCATGGCGCCCGCGCCGAGCGCGCCCTCGACGTAGAGCTGCGCGATCACCACGCTTGCCGCGCAGTTCGGGATAAGGCCCACCAGCGCGCTGCCCAGCACGGAAAGCACCGGGTTGCTGCCCAAAAACGCGCCGAGCGCATCTTCGCCGACCAGCTCCAGCGCGCCGTCGAGCACAAGGGTGATGACGAAGATGAACACCGTGACCTGCACCGTGTGCTTGAGGGCGCTGCGCAGGATGGAACCGCCCTCGAGGTGGTGCTCATGTTCCTCATCGTGCTCGAAATCGTACGCCAGCTCCGGCTGCTGCTCGCAAGTTTCGCAATCGCCGTTGCAATGGCAGCGGTCGCGTTCGCACAGCTCGTGAATGCGCAGCTTCTCGCGGTCGCGGCGCGCCAGGCGGATGACCGCGTCCACCACGAATCCCATGACCATGCCGATCATCAGCTTCACGCCCATGATCTTCAGGATGGTCATCGGCGCCACCTGCTCGGCCAGGAAGATGGGCAGCATCTCGTCGGAGGTAGACAGGAATACGGCGAACAGCGTGCCCAGCGTGATGACGCGGCCCGCCCACAGCGTTGCCGCCGCCGCCGAGAAGCCGCATTGCGGGACGATGCCCACGAGCGCGCCGACCACGGGCCCTGCCGCACCCGCGCGCCGCACGGCGTCCTCGGCCTTGTCGCCCGTCTTGTGCTCGAGCCATTCCATTGCCAGATAGGTGACGAACAAAAACGGGATAAGGTACAGCGTGTCCTCGATGGAGTGCTCGAGGACGTGCCCGACGAGATGCGTGATGTCTTCCATGAACCTTGCCTTGCGATCGAAAGATGCCCTTGCCTGCGCATGCATCGCATGCGCTCCGTGTATCAGGTTCCCAGTTTACAGAACGCGTCAAGCGAACGTGAAGAAACCATGAACGTTGGTTAACTTTCCTGCGCCTCAATATGCGACGGGCCCGGGATCTCTCCCGGGCCCGTTTGGGTGTTGCCCGATCAACCCTCGCTTGGCATCGAGGGCAGCAAACGAAGTCGCGCGGGGCGACTGGCTAGGCCAGCGCCTCCTTCAGCTGGTCGATGCCATCGAACGGGGTTTCGCTGTTCCCGTTTTGGCGGTCGATCTTGATGACCGTGCCCTTCCACGTGGGGTCCTTGCGCTGAGCCGCCGAGCTTGCCGGCGCGTCATCGGCGGGCTTGCCGCCTTCCCCATCGTGCTCCTTGAACTCGCCGGTTCGCACGACGAAACGGTAGTCGAACTTCTTGCGGTCCGGCAGACCCTTCGAATCGAAGCTGTACTTCAGCTGGCCGAGCATGCCGCGCATGGCCTCGACCGCACCGGCTTCCCCGATGCCCACCATACCGAGCTCGCTGCTGTACAGCGACTTCGGCGACACGTACAGCGTGCGGATCTGGCGGCGGCGACGCTCCTCGAAGCGGACAAGGATCGCGGCGATGGCCACGATACCGGCCCACCATGCGATCGCCAGCGTCAGGTCGAGCGGGCTATCGATGCGATTGAAGCCCAGGTGGTACCACAGCACCAGCAGCAGAGCCGCGACGACGGCCGCCGCGCCCAGCACCAGATAGTTGCTTTTCCTCATGGCGCTAAGCCTCCATTCCGGCGGGCTTGACGGCGGGAGACCCCGAGGGGTCCTTGCCGTCACCATCGCCCAAGACGTCGTTCATGTCGTTGCGCAGCTTGCGCTCGTGGCTCTTACGGCGAAGCGCCGCCGCAAGGCCGTAAACCGCCGTGAGGACCATGCCGACGATCATGTACCAGTGCACCCAGCAATAATCGGCCGGCGACTCCCTGCCCAACGGGTTCTCGGCGTCGTAGATCCGCTCCTCCTCGACCGGGCTATCGGCCTCGGGGCTGCCCGTCACCGACTCGTACGCGCCCTCAAGTGCATCGGCAACCGCATCAAGCGGGCTGGCTGCCGCAGGCGCCAGGGCCGAAGCCGACGAGCTGGGCGCGGGCGTCGTGCCATCCGGAGTCGTGCCGTCGCCCGGGATCGGAGTCGGCGTGGGCGTGGGCGCCGGGGGCACCGGAGCCGGCGTGACCGTCAACGTGCCTAGGTGCTCGTCGATGACGTAGTTGGCAGCATCGACATCGCCCCACGTGATGCGATAGGTGTTCTCCGAGCTGCCCACCTCGGTCTGGCTACCGGTGGTAGCGGCCGTGACGCGATCCTCACCCTGCAGGCCCTCGATCGTCAGCTTGCCGTTCACAAGCTCGCTGCCGTCGTAGATCTTCGAGTCGCTGCCCGTGGTCACCGTCAGCGGCGCGGGCGCAATGCGGTACGCGCGCTCGACGCTACCGGCATAGTTGCCCTTGCCGGCAACGATCACGGTCACCTCACCGACGTTCTTCACGTCGCCGGAGTAGGAAAGCTCGTAATCGCGGCCCTTCACCAGCACCTTGCCGTCCTTATCGACCACTTCGGGCTCGAAGCGCTGATCGGCGCCGTTGTACACCGTGTCGTTCAGATAGCCGACCGTCACGCCGCCGAACGCGCCGGCGTCATCGGGATCGATAGACTGCGCCGACACCGTCAGCTTGCCGACGATCTCGGCTTCAAGCCTGTAGTTCGCCCGCTTCGCCGTCCCGCTCCACTCGATCTTGTACGCGTTGTCGCTCTCGCCGACCTTGGTCTGGCTACCGACCGCCTTGAACTCGACGGTCTCGCCGTTGACCAGGCCGTCAACCTTGCCGCCGGCGGTCAGGGGCTTACCGTCGTAGACCTTGTTCGCGCTTTCGGTGGCCACCGTCAGCGGCGCAGGCATGATCTGGTACGCAACGTCGACGCTGCCGGCGTAGTCGCCCTTGCCGGCCACGGTCACCGTGACGGTGCCCGCGTCGGTCGCGTTCCCGGAGTACGTCAGCTCGTAGTCGACGCCTTCTGCCAGCACCTTTTCGCCGTCCTTCACGACCGGCTTCTGCTGCTGGCTTTCACCGTTGTAGGTAACGTCGGGCAGGCTGCCGACGGCCATCTGGGCGACGCCCTTCGGCGTGACGGTCAGCGTGCCGTCGTTCTGCGCAGCGATATAGTAATTGCCTTCCTTAGCGGTATCCCACGTGATGCCCGACACCGTGTTGGCGGAAGAGCCGACCTCGGTCTGGGAGCCCTGGGTTTGAGCGGTCGCGTTCTCGCCGCCGACAAGGCCTTCGATCGTCGCGCCCGCAGTCAGGGCTTCACCGTCATAGACCTTGGAAGCGCTGCCGGCATTCGCGGTCAGCGGAGCCTTCGTGATCTCGTACGCTTTCACGCACGTGCCCGTGTAGCTGCCCATGCCGGCGATCGTCACGTTGACGACCTTCACGTTCACGAAGTCGTTGGTGTCGTAGGTCACCGTGTAGTCGACGCCCTCGACGAGTTTGTTGCCGTCCCTGTCGGTGACCACGGGAGCCCACTTGTGCTCCGTGCCGTCGTAGACATGGTCGCTCGGCTCGTCGATCGCGGCGCCCTTATAGGAATCCGGGTTCTGCGGATCGGGCGCGATGGACTGAGCCGTCACCGTAAGGGTGCCGACGTGCTCGCCGATGATGTTGTAGTTGTTCTCCGCACCGGGCTTGAGCTGGTAGGAAATCGCGTTCTCGGAGGAGCCGACCTCGGTCTGCGAGCCCGTCGCGTGCACCTGGCCGTCACCGGCAAGGTCAGTCCAGACGAAGCCCGTGTCAGGACGGTTCGGGCCCATGTCGACCCAGTCCTTCGCAAGGGGCGCACCATCGTACACCTTGGACGCGCTGGCAGACGCCAGCTCGACGTCACGCTTCTGGATGGCAAGCGACTGCTCTGCATACTTATAGCCGCTATAGTTCGCGGCGGAAGCGCGAACCTCGACGGTCAAGGCGCCGGCGTTGATCGCCGTGATCGCGGAAGCGTTGTTGCGCCACTCGGTATCGGCGCTGCCCTTGACGCGATACTCAAGGTTCACGTCGGTTCCCGCGACGGAAGCCGAAGCCGTTGCGGCGCCCGCCTCATGCGAGGATGCATCATATATATAGGTAGCGTTGTTCGGCGTGATGGCGATGCCATCTTCGGCCGCAAGCGCCGTGATGCTCAGCTTACCCTCGTCCTTGGAGATGGCGTAGTTGTTCTCGTTGAAGCCGGCGTTTGTGTCGTATGCGATCGAGTTGGTGACCTCGCCCTGGGCAACGGTGGTCACGGAACCCGTAGCGCGAACGTTGGAAACCTCGCCCGTCACAAAGCCGGTGTCTCCCTGCTGCTGCCAGCCGGAAACCTCGGGCTTGACAAGCGCGGTGCCGTCGTAGGGCTTCGAGCCGCCCTCGGACTTCAGCCCAACGGGGCGCCGGGTGATCTGGTACGTGCGCTTGACCTCGCCGGAATAGTTGCCGCTACCGGTGATGGCCACCGTAATCTTGCCGCTGACGTTGGTGCGGTCGGCGGTGCTGTATTCGACGGTGTAGTCCTTGCCGGGCTCAAGCGTGCGCTCCCCATCCTTGACCACGGGCGTCCACGTCTGATCCTGGCCGTTGTAGACGACATCCGCAGGCGAATCGACGGACATCGTGTTCTTCGGGTTCTCGGGATCCGGAACGATCGACTTCGGCGTGATAGTCAGCGTGCCGTCCGTTACGGCGAACGTGACCTTCGAGAAGTTTTTGCTGGTGTTGGCGAACTGCTCGGAAGCAAGGTTCATCTTGTAGGTGCCGACATCTGTGCCCTTGGCAACGGCCGTTCCGCTGAAGGCGAAGTCGCCTTCTCCGTATAACTTGCTGGAAGCCTCGACGAAGTCGTAGCCTTCGACGGACTGCTCCAAGCCGTTGTACTCGACGGTCTTGTTATGGCCGGCGATGGTTGCAACCACCTCGGAGTCGCTAGCGGTCACCACAAGCTTGCCAAACCTGGTCGTCACCCAGTAGTCGCTGGCGTTCGTGCCTTCGTTGAAGGTGTAGCCGAAGGTGTTGTCGCTTTCGCCGGCATCGGTCTGGGAACCGGTGACGTTGATGGTCACGCCCTCGCCGTCGATGAAGCCAGTCCCCTCGCCCTTCGTTTCAACCGTCACGGTATCGTTGGTAAGCGGTTCACCATCATATTTCTTGTTATCGCCCTTAGAAGTCAACTTGACCGGGCGGCTGGTGATGGCGACCCACTCCCCATCTTTGTTTTCCGCATACTGGCCAGCAGCGTAGTTCGCGCCCGTCGCGCGCAGCATCACCAGCTGAGCGCCGAAATGGGTCAGCGTGATACTCGACGGATCGTCCGTCCACTGTTTACCGTCAGTGCTGTACTCCACCTTGAGCGCATTGCCGAACTTGTCGGTGGCTTTTGCGACATACGCGGAAAGCGGCGTGCCGTCGTAGACCTTCTGCACATCGTGTACATCCCAGACGACCTTGCCAGCATCGAGATCGCCTCCCGTAATCTCAAGCGAGCCATCGACGACCACAAACTCCACGTTGGTGAAGTTGCCGCTAGTATTGGAGAACTGCCCAGAAGCCAGGTTCATGTTATAAGTGCCGGCATTCGTGCCCTTGGCGACGGCCTCGCCCTGGAACTTAACGTTTGCTTCGCGGTAGCGATTATCGCTCGTGGCGAAGGAGTACCCTGCCACACTCTGCTCGGAGCCGATGTACTGCAGCGTGGCGCTGTTGCCCGTGATGGTGACGGTGACCTTGTCGGCAACTGGCGTCACCTCAAGGGTGCCTTCTTTCTTACTAATATTGTAGTTGTCGAAGTTGGTGTTCGAGTTACGCTCGTACGTGAACGAGTTGGCCACCTTGCCAGCATCGGTGATGGTGCCCATCACGTTATAGACAGCGCCCTCGCCCGCAACGAAGCCATCGCCGCCAACGGTGACGTCATCGTTGGTCAGCGCCTCGCCGTTGTACACCCGGCTATCGCTTGCCGAGGTCAGCGTGACGGAGCGTTTCGCGATTTCCAGCTTGCCCGGAACCAGTGTCACAGCGAACTGGCTGGACACATCGTTGCCGTTGGCATCCTTCACCACCGGCGTGCCGCTGATGGTGTTCGCATATTCGCCGGCGTTAACGGCCTTCGGGTCGGAGGTATTCAGGCCCTCGACCGTGTACTTCTGGCCGTCCACCGTGAACTCAGACGTTTTCAGGCCCATCGCCGCGTGCTCGGCGCCGTCGTACGTGTTGTCAGTAGAAGAGCTCGCCTCAACCGTGACCTGGTACTGCGCCTGACGATTGGTAACCGTCAGCTGACCGGGGATCTTGTTGATGTCGTAGTTGTCTGCCTTGGTGCCGTCCTTCAGCGTGTAGCTGAACGCGTTGGGGCTTCCGCCCACAAGTGTCTGAGAGCCGGTGAAGTCGTAAGCGGCGCCTTCACCCTCGGCCCAGCCGGACTCCACCGCAAGCGGGGTCTGCTCCTCGCTGCCGTTTTTGTTGGTCAGAGCCGTGCCGTCGTATTCCTTCGTAAGGTCAGCGGACTGAAGCGTCACCGGCGCCTTGGAGACAGTGACGGAACCGTTCGTGATCTCGAAGCGCACATTGGGGAAGTTGACCGCATCGGCATTCGCGAACTTGCCCTGCAGGTCCATGACGGTCGTGCCGGCATCGATGCGCGACACGCTGTCTTCGCCGGAGAAAGCAACCTTTGCGCTGGTGTACAGAGCATTGTCGGATGCAAAGGTATAACCGGTAGCCGTCAAAGGCTTGCCGTTGTAGGTGCCCTCAGCGTGGTTGCCCGTAATGGTCACCACGACCTCATCGGACACCGGATTCACCTTCAGGACGCCCTCGACTTTGGTCACGTTGTAGTTGCGGTAGGCATCCTCGGCGTCTTTCGCCAGCTCGTTGCCCGCAGCATCCACCAGCTTGTATGTGAACGCATTTGCACTGCTGCCAGCATTGGTCTGAGAACCCGTGACGTCTGCGACAAACTTGTCCCCGGCAACCAGGTGGTTACCACTCGTAACGCTGACGTTATGGTCTTCAAGCGGGTTGCCGTCATAGGTTTTCTCAGCCGGCGTGGCGGAAGTCAGCGTCACGGCGCACTTCGCGATAGTGAGCGAGCCATCGACGATCTGGAACTTCACGTTGGTGAAGTTAGCGCTGTTGTTTTTGAAGTCCTCGGGCTTGAGGTTCATCTCATAGGTGCCGGCATCGGTGCCCTTGGCAACCTGATCGTCAGCGGATCCAACGAACGCGATATCCGTGGCGGCGTAGTTGCTGTTCGAGATACTAGGAAGCTCATAGCCCTCGACGGACTGCTCGGAACCGTTGTATTCCGTTTCGCCGGAGTTCTCGGCAATAGTGATGACCACCTCGTCGGTGTTGGGCGTCACCTCAAGTTTGCCGGGCTTATATGTGATGTCGTAGTTGGAGGCCTTGGTGCCGTTCTTGAGCACGACGCTGTTCTGCGCCACGTTGCTTTCGATTTCGCCGACGTCGGTGATGGAGCCGTCGACCATGGCGGACGCGATACTGTCCTCGCCCACGAAGCCCTCAGCCGTGAACTCGTGCTCCGCCTCGGCGGCAGTCAGCGCGGACCCGTTGTAAGCCCTGGTCGCAGAGCCGGCGGTCACGGTTACCTCAGCAGGCTTGATGGTCAACGTGCCCGGGGCGACGCTGATGGAGAACTCCTTCGTCACGTCATTGCCGTTCAGGTCGGTCACCTTATAGCCGCGCTCATCGCTCGTGACGATATTACTGTAGGTGCCAGCATCCGTGCCTGAAGCGTTCGCACGGTAATTCGAGACGGTGTACTCAACGCCGCCGAAGGTCCACCTATCCTGCTCCACGCCGGACACCGTGTGCTCTTCGCCGTCATAACTCGGAACGGTATCGCTCTTACCCGTCAGCGTGATAGCGTACTTCTTGTCGTCCGAACGATGTTTCACCGTCAGCGTTCCCTGCTTAGTGGTGACGCTGTAGTTGTTCCCGTTCGTCCCCTTCTGGAACTTCCAGCTTTTGTCCTTGATGGTGCTGGCGGAGGTGCCGCACTGCGTCTGCGAACCCTCCACGGTAACGTCGGAGATGTCCTGGCCGTCAACGAAGCCGTCGGTGGTGAACTTCGGGTCAGCCTGATCGGCGGTCAGCGCGCTGCCGTCGTATTCCTTTTCCGCGGACCCAGCCGTGATCGTCACCGAACGCTTATCGATAGTGAGCTTGCCGTCCTCGGTCGTGATCTTGAACTGATTGGTCACGTCATTGCCATGGGGGTCTTTCACGACCGGGGTTCCCACGACCTTATTCGTATAGGTACCCGCATCGGTTCCGGACACGCTGGCGCTCATGCCTTCAACAGTGAAGGTCACCTTGTTTTCGTTGGTATAGGTATCGCCCGTCACGCCAGACACCGTATGTTCTTCGCCGTCATAGGTAACCGTGTTCGAGCAAGCGGTAACCGTAATCGCGTACTTATCTTTGCCGGTGCGCGCGTTGACCACCAACTCGCCAAACACAAGCTGCACGTCATAGTTGTTGAGCTTAGTGCTGGGGGTGTAGGCGGGGTCGAACTTGTTCTCATACGTACCCGGCAGGATGTTGTTTTCGTCATACCAGGTGAGTTTGTCTTTGGCCAAAACGCCATCTTCGCCCACGAAACCGTCGCCGCCAACATTCTTGCTGATATCGGTGCGACGCTGCAGCGTTTTGCCGTCGTAATTCTTGTGACCACCTTCGGACGTCAGGATAACGGTACGCTTGCCAATGGTAAGCACGCCGTCACGCTCAACCCGGAACTTCACGTTGACGTAGTTCTTGGCGGCATCACCCTTGAGCGAGAACTGCATTTCGGCAAGGCCCATCTTGTACTCGCCGGCATCAGTGCCCTTCGCTTCTGCCTTACCGGTGAAGCTGATATCGCCTTCACCCACACCAGCAGGCAAACCGGAAACGTCGTAGCCCGAGACACTCTGCTCTTCACCGCTGTACTTCTCGCCGCCGTTGTGACCGGAAATCGTAATGGTAACCTCGTCGGTAACGGGGCCGATGTGCAGGTTGCCGGGCGTCGTCTGGGTCACGACATAGTTATTATCGGAGCTGACCTTGCCGATGGTGCCATTCGCGAACGTATACGGGTAATCCCCGGCGTTCGTGCCCTTGCCGCCCTCGAGCATCACGCCGTCGAAGCTGGCGCTCACGCCCTCGGGGAGGTTCGTCGTGTAGCCATCGACGCCCTGCTCGGAACCGTTATAGGTTTTGGAATCGGAATTCGCCTTCAACGAAACGTTCTGGCGGTAGTAGAACTTCACCACATTCTGAGACTCGTCAGCGCCAAGCTTGAGGTCCTGAACGTTATCGCTGACCGGCGTGTAACCGGCAATCGCCTTGGGCGCAAGCCCAGTGACCTGGTCGCCCACATGGCCCGAACGCTTCTCGCTTGAAATCGGGGTGTCCGAACCCGTCCAGTAGTACTCGATGCTATAGTTCACCGGATTTGCGGTGTAGTAGAAGTCGATGGAGGAGTCATCGCCCACCACACCGGATTTCGTCTCGTCGGAAACAGGCTTATAGCCCTCAATGGAAATGGGGCTCTGCACAACCGTCTGACCCTTCATGTAACCGGAAAGGGTCTTGGACGGCGCAACCTGAGTTGTGGTCCCCTCAAGATAGTAGTTGACCTGGATGGACTGATCGCAAGCCACATACTTGCCGTAGTAGTTCACGTTCTCGCTCGTGCGCATGGGGAACGACACCGCCTGCGTGCAAGCCTGATCGGAGCACCATCCCATAAACTTATATTTCACACCGTTGACGGTCTTCTCATCAGCGGGGGTTTTGGAGGGGGCGGCAACCTGCGCAATACCCTTTTCCAGCTTGTACGTGGCAGCGTCGTACTGAGCGAAGCCGACGCATCGGCGTCCTGAAGATAGAACACCGCGTTGATCGCCTTGTTGCACTTCACTACCACCTTACAGTCAAGGTGGTACCCACAACCGACATTCGTATTATTCGAGATCTTGTACGGATAGAGCGCGATCTCCTCCACGTCATCTTCCGTGATCTGAGTGCCCTGCTCCTTGGAGAGCGTGTCCTTCCATGCCCGGAAAACGGCGTTCCAATACTGGCTATATGCGCCGTTTCTATCGAGCACCCAGCTTGAACCCGTGCTTCCATCAGGCCATTGCGTCACGCGATTCGCCACGTTGTCGTAACTGTTCTTGCCGCCCGGAAGGTTCAAACCGTCGAGATTGACCTTGACCCCTAAGGCATGTTTTCCGCCGGAGGGAAACCAGGAGGCAGTGCCGTTGCTGTCCGGGTTGGCGGTAGGGCTATTCTGGAAGAACAGATAACAATTCGTAGCCGAGGCTTTCGATTCCGCCACCGTCAGCTCGTAGGTGGCGGTGAGCACCTTGCCTTCCGCAGTGACCGTGGTGGCCGTGATGGTGACCCTGCCCGCTTTGACGCCGACCACCTTGCCGGAAGCGTCGATGGTGGCGACCGAGGGATCACTCGACGTCCACGTGACGTCCGTATCGGAGTCCGTGGTCAACGTGATGTTCTTGAATTGCTCGACCGTGTCAGTCTCAGGCCCGAAAATGGACAGCGATGTCGCCGCCGGCTTCTTCATCACATGAATGGTGAAGGTTTCGGTATGCCAGCCCAAAGCGTAATACTCGCGCTGCACCGTCGCATCGCCAACTTCACGGCCCGTTGCGGTTCGCAACCCGCTGCTAGACCCGGACAGCTTGACGTTCTCGGAGCCGCTGGACACCGTCCAGCTCTCTCCCCACCACGCGTTTTCGTCACCTACCAGGTCAACGCTTTCGTCAACATAGATCCACTTCTCGAAGTCCGTGTTGTCGGGCTTCTTGGTGGAATCGGCGAGCGTAACCTCACCGCCCTGCGCGATGGAGGTGGGGCCGGAGATGGCACCTGCGCCGGAGACGGAGGCCTGCGTCTTCTCGGTAGCATCATCCTCCTCGGCGTCGTCCTCGATGGAGACGGCGGCGTTATCCTTGCCGGAATCGCTGGAAACAGCCTCAGTCTCAAGCGTCACGGTCGCGCCGGCGGCTACGTCGGCGGCGGAAACGGTATAAACGCCCTGTTCATCGGGGCAGATAGGGTTCTCCTTGCCGGAAACCTTGAGCACCGCCTTCGTAAGGCTATAGCCGTTATCGGGGGACACCGTGAACTTGAAGTCGTCATTCACGGGCACGGTGAGCTTATGCGCAGGCGCAGAGACGACCTGGTTCATATACGCGATGGAGGCGTTGCCCAGCACCAGCTCGACGTCGGCCGTGTCGGCATCCTCCTTCGCGCTCTCGTCCCGCTGCGTCGCAGCGGGCTGCGCGGGCACGGAAGCGCTTGGGGCGGCCTGCTGCTGCGACGTCGTGGACGCAGGCTGCTCGCTTGCCGCAGGCGCTGCAGAGTTCATCTGGGACAGACTGGCTGATGCCGCCGACGCCGCGGAGCTTGCCGCCGCATCAGCGGCCTTGTCGGCCGTGCTCGTGGCCGCAGCGGACGAGGCACCTTCCACCTGCGCCGCCGCATCGTCTGCCGCGGCGCCATCGCCGGCGTACACTTGCGACGGTGAAACCGCCGGCCAGCCGAATCCCATCAAGACGACGGACAGTGCCACGGACA
>OLNE01001947.1_pt1 | contig 13784 bp, 9 predicted proteins | sample 1672431 | NCBI WGS metagenome assembly OLNE01 (sample SAMEA3136685, study PRJEB25190) | human gut metagenome | reverse complement strand
GTAGCTGGACCAGTTACATCAATAACCATTGTTACATCTTCATCAGAATCTAATTCAAATACTAATTTCTTAATATTTAAGATGATGCCAGGGGCAAAACACCCAAATCTATTTCACAATCAGCTGCGCAGCCAGTCTGCATAACAGCAGATTACATGCTGAATCCGGAACAGTTCCGATTCACGGCTCACACTGCGCCACAATGCTTTGTAATCATACAGCCAGTATTCGAGTTCTTCTGCCAGTGCACAACGCTGCCCGCTGCATGTTTCATCTGATGTCTGATCACCCGCCAATACCATGCCCAGTTTCTGTAACAAAATCATTCCCTGTAATGCAATCAGATATGCGTGGATCTGTTTTTTCTGTTCTACCGGAAGATGTGACACAAATGCATACAGTTCACCTTTTATCTCTTCCAGCTGTTCTGCCGCTTTCTGATAAACTTCCATCGAATATAACGGTACTTCCCGGAGTTGTTCCAGCCTGTCTACCGCATTGCGCCAGGTAAACTTCCAGCTGACAGAGATTTTTGCCAGCACAGACACAAGTGTTTCTGAGACATCTCCATAAGCAATCCGGGATATCTGTCGGTTGATTTCGTCAAAGGCCGGAATCTCCGGATTCCAGGAAAATGCTGCTCCATAGATCATTCCAACCAGACTGAAATCCGGGTGATTGATATGCCCACAATCCCCCCAGTCCGTATTCAGTACACCATCTGCATGATAATCAACGGCATAGTGACACATCCTGCTGATATTTTCATAGGAAACTCTGATCTGATTTACCAGCTGATCCCAGCCACTCACCCCCGGGCAGTTATAAAGTCTCGCTCCGGCCCCGGAAAGTTTTCGTGTGGAATCCTCCGGCCAGTCAGCGTCATATCCCCAGTTCAGACAGATGGTTTCCTTTGGCAGTTCCTGTACAGCCTCCGGAAACGCACAGATGATATCGCCCCAGAACATCGGGATTTTTCCTTTGCTCACCACATACCCGCACAGTTCTTTGACAAAATCCAGGTACATACGCTGTGTACCTTTTGTCTCTGCCAGCCCGGCACTTTTTCCTTTTCCAAGATCAAAGGTTTCATCCGCACAGATATTAAAATACTTTGATGTAAACAATGGCATAAATTCATCGATCAGCGATTTTGCCAGCTGCATACTCTCCGGGTTTGACACATCCAGTGTGTGGTGCTTCATACGATCCACAAATCCAAATGGCTCCTGTTCCATATCCGGAAGTTCACACAAATGGCAGTACGTTTTGGTACGAAGCACTTTATACAAATGACCAAAACATGCAATACTCGGGATCAGTTCAATGTGGCGCTTTCTGCAGTAAGCATCCAGTTCCAGAATATCCTCCGGTGTCAGCGGTGTATCATCCCGCCAGACTTCCGAAAATTTTGCAAATAAAAATGTATGTTCCATGTACAGCTGCAACTGATTCAGCTTATATGCAGCCATACGGTCCACCAGTTTTTTCAGATAATCCATGGTCGGGATCCGGCCTCTGGTCACATCATGATAAAATCCACGATGTTCAATCTGAGGTCTGTCCTGAATGTTCGTGTACGGCAGACAACAGCCCTCCTGCTGCGTCATCTGACGCAATGTCTGCATACCATAAAAAAGTCCACAGGCACTGCCGCCGGTTATGATGATTCCGTCTGCATTTATATGCAGCTCATACGCCTGTGCTTCCAGTGCTTCATCCAACCGCAGGCTAATATCCCCCGGACACGCACTGCCTCTTGTGATACGCAGCGCAAATCCCAATGATTCACAAAGGACCTGCTGAAACAGCTTTGCATCCTCATAGACCTCAGGTGGACAGCTGTTCTCCACTACAATGGCGCGGTTATAACAAATTGTAAAAATCCCCTCTGTCGTTTTCCACTTTCGTGGTTTTGGTAACAAATACATCATTTTCTCCTCCATGCTTCAACGAAAAGGGCAAACCCGGATTTTTCCTCCGGATTTACCCTTTACACTTAACACTTTATACCTAAAGAACTTTCGATAAAAATTCCTGTAGTCTCGGATTTTTCGGATTCTCGAAGAAATCCTTCGGATTATTCTGTTCTGCGATATTTCCGCCATCCATGAACAGAACGCGGGTACCCACCTCACGGGCAAATCCCATCTCATGTGTTACGACTACCATGGTCATTCCGTCATCAGCAAGCTCTTTCATCAACTGAAGAACCTCGCCTACCATTTCCGGATCCAGGGCGGATGTCGGCTCATCAAAAAGCATGACTTCCGGGTTCATGGCCAGGGCGCGGGCAATTGCAATTCGCTGCTGCTGACCACCGGAAAGCTGTTTCGGATATGCCTCCGCTTTATCCGGCAGACCGACACGCTCCAGAAGTTCCATCGCTTTCTGCTCTGCTTCGCTGTCTGACATAAGCTTTAACGTCACTGGTGCAAGCTTGATGTTCTCCTTAATAGTCAGATGTGGGAACAGGTTAAACTGCTGGAACACCATTCCCATTTTCTGACGCACCTTATCGATGTCTGTCTTCGGATCTGTGATGTCCTCGCCATCAACGGTAATCGTTCCGGCTGTCGGCTCCTCCAACAGATTCAGACAGCGCAGAAACGTTGATTTTCCGGAACCGGACGGTCCGATGACAACGACCTTTTCTCCCGGATAAATATGTTCATTGATTCCGGCCAATACTTTATGATCGCCAAAAGTTTTTTCCAGATTTTTAACGTCTATCACTGTTTCTCATCCTCCTCTCAATCAGTGCAAGTAGCTTGGATAAAGCGATAACGCACACAAGGTAGATCACTGCGATGCTGATGTACGGCATGAATGCCTGGTAAGTAACAGCCTGTACGGTCTGAGCTGCTTTTGTCAGATCCTTTGCTCCGATAACAGTCATCAGAGATGTATCCTTCAGTAATGTGATCATCTCATTTCCCAGTGCCGGCAAAATATTTTTGATTGCCTGTGGGATAATGATGTGGCGCATGGTCTGTGTATAGTTCATACCCAGCGAGCGGCCGGCTTCCATCTGACCTGCGTCAACAGACATGATACCGCCTCGTACGATCTCCGCTACATAAGCACCGGAGTTGATACCGAACGCCAGTGTCGCTACTGCCACCTCATGTCGGCTGGATGAAAATACTACGAAATACATGATCATCAGCTGAACCATCATAGGGGTTCCCCGGATAATGGTCAGATAAACCTGACAAATTGCATTTAAAATGTTTAAGATCACATTGCCGAAGCCATGTGCATTTTTCTTTCTGGAATCATGTTTTGTGCGGACGATCGCCACCAGTACACCGATCGCAATACCCATCAGAAGGGCAAGTATTGCAACGCGGATGGTAACGGTAAATCCTTTTGCAAACAACTGCCAGCGATCTTTGGTAATAAAGGTCTGGGCAAAGTCATTTGCCAGTTTTGCAAACCATTCCTGCATGTTCATTTCTCCTCTTTTTATATACTTCCTGTAATCAGCAAAATGGGGGCAGCATAGCATGCTACCCCGTTTCATACGTTTCCTAACGTGGATTACTCAGCCTTGATATATTTATCAATAATGGACTGTAATGTTCCGTCTGCTTTTAATTTTGCCAGAGTCTCATTGATCTGATTCAATAACTCTGTATTTCCTTTTTTCACAGCGATTGCATAATCCTCTGTTACATACTCTGTATCAAGGATCTTTAATCCTGGATTCTCAGCTACGAAAGCTTTTGCCGGCTCGTTATCGATAACAACTGCATCTACTTTACCGGTCTGTAATGCCTGGATTGCACTTGCGCCGTTCGGATAAGCGGTTACATGATCCTCACCGAATCCACCGTTTTTCGGTGTATCGGAGCAGTAGATGTGACCTGTTGTTCCCTGCTGAACACCGATCATCTTGTCATTTGCCAGATCATCCGGACCTGTGATATCGGAATCTTCCGGAACGATGATTACCTGAACACCGGTTGCGTAGCTATCAGAGAAATCTACATTCTCTTTACGCTCGTCAGTGACAGTCATGCCTGCCAGAGACATGTCAGCTTTTCCTGTTGTGATCGCCGGGATAATGGAATCAAAATCAATATCATCTACTTCCAGCTTTTTGCCCATTGCATCAGCAATTGCCTGTGCAATCTCGATATCGATACCTTTGTACTCCTCTCCATCTACATATTCATATGGCGGGAATGTTGCGTTGGTTGCCATAACCAATGTATCACTGTCAGATGTTTTTGTTGTCTCTGCTGCTGCGCTTCCGTCTTTTGCATCGGAACTGCTGTTATCTGTGCTGCCACATGCTGCCATGGAAAGCACCATTGCTGCAGCTGCCACCAGGGCTACGATTTTCTTTGCTTTCATATTTTCTCTCCTCTATACAATCCTATCTGAAATGTTTACTAGCGTTTATTATAGTTGCAATGAGAAGAGAATGCAATGGTTATTATGCATAAAAATAACTTATTTATGTATTTTTTTTCAGTCTTTCCTTATACTTTCTGTATTTTTGCGATTAAAAATATACGTTTATGCATTTTTTATGCATGTTTTATACAAAATTAAAGGTTTTTAAAATGAAACTGCTTTTCACCGGATGCATAATCTGCCACGATCTGTCCACTTCCATACAGTTTATATTTGTAGCTGACCAGACCTTCCAGTCCCACCGGACCCCGGGCATGAAGTTTTCCTGTGCTGATCCCCACCTCTGCACCAAATCCATAACGGTATCCGTCCGCAAAACGCGTGGAACAGTTCTGATATACCCCGGCGGAATCCACCAGATTCATAAAATGCTCTGCGGTCTGTGGATTTTCAGTGATGATACAGTCTGTATGATGAGAGCCGAAGCGATTGATATGCACAATGGCTTCCTCCACACTCTTCACTGTTTTTGCAGAAAGAATGTAGTCCAGATACTCGGTCCTGTCATCCATCTCCGTAGCCGGCACACAGTCTACCACAGCTGCAATCTCTTTTGTGCCGCGCAATTCCACCTGTTTTGCATCCAGCGCCGCCTTCAGCATTGGCAACAACTGCTCCCGGGCATCCTCGTGAATGAGAATTGTCTCCACGGTATTGCAGGCAGACACATACTGCGTCTTGGCATCCACAATGATCGGAACTGCTTTCGCCAGATCTGCCTCCTTATCCACATAAATATGACAAATGCCATCTGCATGTCCCATTACCGGAATCTTGGTATGGTTCATAATATACTGCACAAAGGCATTGGAGCCACGCGGAATCAGCAGATCCACTGAATCATGACATTCCAGGAGTTCGTTGATCTCAGAACGGGCCTCCAGCTGCATCATACACTCTGCCGGAAGTCCTGCGTTGATCACAGCACGGTGGATAATATCAAACAGCGTTTTATTTGTGCGCAGAGCTTCACTGCCCCCTTTTAAGATCGCGCAGTTTCCGCTCTTGATACACAGTGCGGAGATCTGTACCAGCGCATCCGGACGCGCCTCAAAAATCACACCGATGACACCGATGGGACAGGTGACACGTTTCAGCACCAGACCTTCATCCAGTTCACGGGCAAACTGTGTCTGAAACAGCGGATCTTCCATACCGGTCAGATCTGAAATACCTGCCATCACATCCCGCAGTTTTCCTTCATCAAATTTTAACCTTTTCCGGACCGGACCGGAGACACCATCTGCCTCCGCCTGCTCCATATCCTGCCGGTTTGCCTCAAAAATCTCTTCCTGATGCTGCAGCAGTGCTGTCCGCACCGCTGCCAGAGCCGCATTCCGCTGCTCATTTGTGGTGGCTGCCAATTCCGGTGCCGCTTGTTTTACCATTTTTATTTGTTCCTGAAATAACATCGCTTCACTTTTCCTTTTCTCTCTTTATCTGCTACTGCCGGTTGACATTTCCGTTGACTACCTGATAAGTTCTGTTACTGTCTGTTACCGTTCCGGTATAGCTGAAATCTACCTGACCGTTCCGGATGTACCACCAGCCAAAATCATTCTGGGCGATTCCGTTGTAGCCAAAGTTGACTTTTCCATTTTCGATCCGCCACCAGCCCATCTCATTGTCTGCCACGGTACTCCGGAAGATGACCTGGCCGCCACGGACATTCCACCATGCAGTATCTCCGTTTACCGTTCCTTCCAGCACGCTGTTTTTATCAAAATCTACTGCGCCATTCCGGATATACCACCAGCCGCCAACATTTTGTGCCAGACCCGTATAACCAAAATCTACTTTTCCGTCTGTAATCTTCCACCAGCCATACACATTTGCACATACATCATTATCAAAAATAACCTGGCTGTTCACTACTTTCCACCAGCCATATGTACCGTTTACCGTTCCCTCGATCACATCGGTATCGTCAAAATGCACCTGACCGTCACGGCAGTACCACCAGCTGTTTCCATTCTGACCAAATCCGGTGTAGCCAAAATCTACCGCACCGTTGTGGATATACCACCAGCCACCTGCATTCTGTGCCAGGCCCGTATAATCGAAATCTACTTTTCCGTTTGTGATCTTCCACCAGCCACTGGCATTTGCACATACATCATTGTCAAAAATAACCTGACTGTTTACCACTTTCCACCAGCCATACGTGCCGTTTACCGTTCCTTCGATCACACCATTGTCGTCGAACTGTACTTTACCTCCACGGCAGTACCACCAGCTGTCTCCATTCCGCCCAAAACCGTTGTAGCTGAAGTCCAGCACACCGTTTAAAATGTACCACCAGCCATATTCATTTGAAGCCAGTCCGGTGTAAGTCGTATCAATTTTATCATTTACCTTATAAACCCATCTGCCATCTGTATCCTGGACCAGACCGGTAACGGTATTACCGATGATTTCAGAACGTCCGTAGATTGCCTTATTAAAATACAGTCTGCGGATCAGCTCACGGATCGTATCCACGCCTGCATCTCCATCCACAGATAATCCGGTATTCTGCTGAAATGCCCTGACCGCAGCCTTCGTCGCCGGTCCATAGCTTCCATCCAGAGAAAGGCCTGCGTTCTGATACTGATTCAGCGCATTCTGCAGCCACTGGATTCCGATCTTGTTGGCAGCCGGTGAAGCCGACGGCATCCGGTAATCCCCTGCGTTACAGTATGTCCAGCCGAGACCGGAAGCATCGGTATATGCATTGATCCTTCTCGTAATATAGCTTTTCCGGTTGGAATCTGACTGACTGAGCCAGCTGTTCCGGTTCGTATATGCATAGCATACGGTAGTAATATGTATCTCATTCAGCGTCAGATCTCCGAGATTTCCAAAATTCTTTGCATAGGATAGAATTGTCTTCACACCACCGGGACCACTCTGATTTTCAACATCTGCCAGATAAACAACAGCAGCCGCATTGCGGATACCGCGATTGTAAATGTCGTTGACATACCCTGTCACATCGGTATTTTCCTGCACATCCTGCGCCAACTGACTCTGCGTGGTGGCAAGCAGTGTCTGCATCTTTTTTGCCTCGTCAGTCGTCAGGATCCGTTTGCTCCAGCTTGCATCACTGAGAATCTCGTTGTACAGTGCATCGCCAAGGATCGCCTGTGCACTTGCAGCATCTCCGGAAATAATAATCCGCAGAAGGCTTTTCGCACGATCCGCATGCCACTGCATCTTTCCGATGGAAAGTGCCCCGTTGTCGTTCGCATTCACAGAGCTGTAACTACCCTCATATTTACGGATCATTACTTTGGCGGCGTTTATAATATCGGTAGTAGCCACACCGCCAATGGTGGACGGTGCTGCCGCTGTCAGTAAAATCCCATCATTGGAATAAGAAGCGATCTCCTGCTGCAACTCGACTGCCTCACTGTCACTCAGAATATCGGTATCTGTCTCTTCCGCCTGATCCATCTGCTGTACGGCAGTAGTTTCCATATTGGAAGCCGCCGGGACAGCTGCTGCAAAAGCGGCGGAACTGCTGCTTGCTGTCAAAGCGATCACAAGCCCGAAAGCTGCTAATTTTTTACGTTTCATCTGTATGTACCCTCCTTACGGAACCACGAATTTTATGTATGTTATGTATGCTTTGCAGATCGTGATTCATTGTTATTTCTGTCTGCTTGTAGCTGTTTTTATCATCTTCATAACCCCAAATTATGTTCTGTTTCCCAGCTGCCAGAATGCCACTGCACTGGCTGCTGCTACATTCAGGGAATCCACACCATGTGCCATGGGAATCTTTACGGTATAATCACAGTCCGCAATGGTAGTTCCACCCAGACCGTCTCCTTCCGTGCCAAGCACGACTGCCAGTTTGTCCTCTGCCATCAGCCCAGCATCATCGATACTGACGGAATCATCCCGCAATGCCATGGCTGCGGTCTTAAATCCCAGTTTCTGCAGACATGCCATACCGTCCTCCGGCCACTTTTCTTTCTCCGGAAAGATCGTCCACGGCACCTGAAATACCGTTCCCATACTCACGCGCATCGCCCTGCGGTACAGGGGATTGCTGCATCCCGGAGTCAGCAGCACCGCATCCATATGAAGTGCCGCCGCCGAACGGAAAATCGCTCCCACATTGGTAGGGTTTACGACATTTTCCAGCACTGCGATGCGACGGGCATTCTGACATATCTCTGCAACCGTCGGCAGCACACGCCGTTTCATAGCGCAAAGCATTCCTCTGGTCAGTGCAAAGCCGGTCAGCTTCGTCAGCACTTCATATTCTGCTGTATAGACCGGAATATCTCCGCATCGTGTAATCAGCCCTTTCGCCTGTGTCTCAATGTGTCTGTGCTCCACCAGCATGGAGATCGGCTCATAACCCGCATCCAGCGCCCGTTCGATCACCTTTGGACTTTCTGCGATAAAAATCCCCGGTTTCGGCTCATGGATCCGCAGTAACTGAACCTCCGAATAACGTGCATACACATCCAGTTCCGCTGATTCAAAATCTGTTATTTCTATTATATTTGCCATATTTTCATTTATACTCCTGTATCCTTCGCTCAAAATCATTATTTCATTTCGAAGAATTACTTTGTGATCTTATAAATTTGTCTGATTTATTCCCTATTTTAGCATAATCTTCAAAAATATGGTAGGTAAAGCGGACATTCGCAATCCGCTTTCGCTACTTGCTCATGAACGCAGTCGCTTTGCGACCTGTCAGTGGGAGCTTTTAACTCCCACTGACATAAGCATCCCCCTTACCCACCGCTTAGTGCTCCACACACTTGAAGCGGGGGATTGCTTATTCTGCGTTCACACTCTTTGTTTTTTAATTTTGCCGGTAAATCTGTTCCCCTGTGACTGGTGTATAACGAATCAGTCCGGCAGCATCCAGATTTTCCTTATGCATATCAACTGCGGAAATCCGGTGATTTTCATAGGTTGTATAATAATAAATCCCACGATTCAGATTACAGCAGGAAGTATACAGGGTAATCTCGTATTTTCCTTCCGACACTTCACAGCATCCACGCTGTTGATCCACGGAACCTAAAATGTGGAAAAACTGACTGACACTTCCGCTTTCCGAATCATCGGATATGGAATGCAGTCGTGTAAATGCCACCCGTGCAAAGCGAGAACTAGAAGACAGATCCCCGGGAAGTCCCAGTGCACCCATGCCACGGCTATATGCCTGCAGATCCAGCTTATCTGAAAAATGATTTTCCGGCTGGCTTGGAGACAAATGCATATATTGGTTCAGCAAAAACATCTGCTGTGGAAATGGCGGATTATTGGTCAGCACCTCTGCCGGATTGTCATACACATGCAAGCCATCTGCCATGCACTCCACCACGATACAATCTTTTGTATCAGCGATCATCCAGTGAAGCTGCGCCGTCGGAAGACTTTCATGAAACGGAGTCCCCACCAGCTGCATCTGCACCAGACAGTCTTTCGCTTCCTGCACCGTGGCACACTGGCGCAAAATCCACAGAATAAATTCATACTGTGCAACATTTTTCTTTTCATTTGACAGTTCCTGATATACTGCATTTCCAACAAAATTCAGTCCTGCCATACCCAGCCCTTTTTCATTGATCGCATCATAATAAAGCGGATAATCCCCGACTACATGCGCCATTCCAAGGATCGCATAATTTTTCTCAATGGCTCCTATATGACGAAACTTCAACGGATAGTTCCTGGGAGTGATGGTCACTTCATCCCCATAGGAAAATTCGTAATCCAGTGTTCTGCCAAAATACGTATCTTTTGTTCGGTAAACTGCTGCTGTACACATGCTGCTTTTCCTCCATTTACTATATCAATTTATTCTCCTCAGAATCAATGCTCATCCTCAAAAACTTCTGTAAGACATTTTGCAAAAGCTTCCGGTTCATCAGAAGCAAAATTATGGTATCCCGGAACTGTCAGATACTTCCAGCCTTTTGCTTCTGCCGCCTGATGCGCCGAACGATGAAACATTCCCATTCTGTCATCGGAACCACATGCCACCGTTACCGGAACGGATATATCAAAATTGTCCAATTTCAATCCGGAAAAGCTGTCCATTTCTTTTTCCAGAAACAGTTCCAGATTTTTCAGATTGCGGCTCTGCTGCTCCATGGACTGTCCTTCTTTCTCCCGGTTCATACCCCCCATGGCATTCACAAAATGCATCATGCAGGTGATGATCCGATGCTTCTCGGTGCCCTTTCGCAGCTTCTCCCAGAAAGCATCCTGTTCCGCTGCCAATTCTCCGCTTCCGCGCATCAGAGGTTCATGCAAAAATACCTGCCGCACCAGTTCGGGGTATTTCGTTGCCAGAGCTGCTGCCACCGCACCACCGGCACTGCAGCCAGCTACAAACACACCCGTGCTCTGGTCTGCTTTTCCATTGCTCTTACCTATGCAACATTCATTAATCTGATTTTCTTCTCCCTTGCTCGGGGCTGCACTACATCCGTCACTCTGCAATCCTGCTTCTACCGGGCACTGCCCGTCTTCAGCCTTCCGTTTCTGCTCCAACCGAATGATCTCTGCCGCATCTTCCGCATGCGCCCAGACAGAAAAATCGTTCTCTCCCTCTGCCGCAATGCTCCGGCTGTATCCCCGCCGGTCATAACTGATCACGGTAAACGTTTCTGCCAGAAGTTTCGATGTCTCCCGGAAAAATTCACTGTCACAGGCTACTCCATGTATGAGCAGAAGGATAGGGCCACTGCCTTCCCTTCTGCAAAACAGCCTTCCATGCGCTGTCTCGATCTCATATTCCATTTTGCGCTTCCTCCATCATCTATAATTAATTCAAGAATGCACTCGAAACATTGGAATGCTTATTCTGTGTTCAAACACTGTTAGTTTAACATAGATTTGAAGTAATAGAAATGAAATCTTCTTTTGTCGGTTTTTACTTATGCACTCTCCGTATCCTACTTCATCATAGCCAGCTTTTATATTTCCTGCTTCAGACAGGTTTTGATATCGTCCTCCGCATTGCTGATCAGATGCAGCTGGAACGTATCCACCAGATACTGCACCACATTCGGGCTTAAAAACGCCGGCAAAATCGGTCCGAGATAAATATTTTTGATTCCAAGACTCAGCAGTGCAAGCAATACCGCCACAGCTTTCTGTTCATACCAGGACAGGATCATGGACAGCGGAAGGCTGTTGACATCCGTGTCAAAGGCATCTGCCAGTGCCGTCGCAATGCGCACTGCCGAATATGCATCGTTACACTGTCCCACATCCAGCAGACGCGGCAGCCCCGCTACGGTTCCGAAATCCAATTTGTTAAACCGGTATTTTCCACATGCCAGGGTCAAGATTACACAGTCCTCCGGCACCAGCTGTGCAAATTTGGTAAAATAGTTTCGTCCCGGCCGGGCACCGTCACAGCCGCCGATAAGGAAAAAGTGGCGGATCTGTCCGTCCTTCACGGCCTGCACGATTTCTCCCGCATGGCTCAGTGTAGCCTCATGGGCAAAACCAGTCAGAAGTTCGTCCACCTGCTGATACTCCGGACAGTCAGAGGGTTCTGTCGGACGTACATCCCGATCTGTATCATATCCGCCAAGCGCCAATGCCTGCTGAATGATCTCGCTGAAATTTTTTTCCCCGTTTTCCTTTCTGGGAATATATTTCACACCATCCCATCCAACCACGTTTGTGCTGTATATCCGGTCTTTATAACTGTCCCGCGGTTTCATCAGACAGTTTGTCGTCATTAGAATACAGCCCGGAATATTGTCGAACTGCTTCTGCTGCTCCTGCCATGCACCACCGAAGTTTCCCACCAGATGCGGATATTTTTTCAACCCCTCGTAACCATGCCCCGGCAGCATTTCTCCGTGGGTATAAATATTGACACCGGTCCCCTGGCTCTGCGCAAGCAACATCTCCAGATCATGAAAATCATGTCCGGAAACAATGATAAACGGCCCTGCCTTCAACGTCATCGGTACGGCATGCGGCGATGGGTTACCGTAAACGGTTGTGTTTGCCTCGTCCAGTTTCTGCATGATCTCCAATGCCATAGTTCCTGTCTTCATCGCCAGCTGGATCAGTTCTTCCACCGTCAGCTGATCGTCGGTGACTGCCGCCAGTCCCTGAATATAAAAATCATCCACCGTATCACTGTAATATCCCAGTTCCCGTGCCTGGTGTCCATAGGCACTGATCCCTTTCAGACCATAGATCACCAGCTGACGAAGAGAACGGATATCTTCATCCAGATTCTGGTCATACATAATACCGGCAATCTGTGACGTGCGCAGCATCTCACTCTTTGTCTCCGGCAGCCGGTACGCCATATAAATATTTTCCGTTCCGGTGCCACCGGTCTGCTGCCGCAGTTCATCCTTAATCTTCTGTGCTTCCTGTAAAAGTTTCACATGCACTTCCGGGTCAAAATTTACATTGGTCAATGTCGTAAACAGGCAGTTCTCTACAAAGGACACCACACGTTTCTCCGGCTGCATCCCTTTTTTCAGAAGGATGTCACCATAACAGCTGATTCCCTTTAACTGAAAAATGAGCAGATCCTGCAAATTGGCTACTTCCGGGGTTTTTCCGCACACACCTTGTTTCGTACAGCCTTTCCCATTTGCTGTCTGCTCACACTGATAACAAAACATCTCGTATCCGAGTTCCATATTATTCTGCATCGCAATTCCTCCGGTTTCTCATAATCATATTTTTGACTTTATTTAAGATTCCTGTTCCACGAATTTTTATACATACAAAATAATCTGAAAAACGGTCCATCCTGCAATTCTAAATAAAGAACATTGTAAAATTGCAGACAAAAAAACGAAGCCACAGCGCATAACTCTGTGACTCCGCTTTTTTTACATTTTTTGGTGAATTGAAAATTTATATGGTTTTTACTCTTCTGCTGCTTCTTCGTCAGCTTCCTCATCCTCCGGGATGCTGTTTCTGATTGCATCAACCATCACAACGATAGCTTCCGGATCGGTGTGGATATCGACATCCGGGTTCTTAGAGATCTCAAGATCTTTGACACGGATCACGTCGCCGACTTTCATGCCTGCTACATCAACGGTAACATGGTCAACCAATGCTGCCGGTAATGCTTTGTATTCAATCTCCTCCAAGCACTCCTGCAGAGCACCCTCAAGAACTTTCTCACGGTTTTCAATCTGAACTGCTGCTGTTGAGTGAACTTTCTCAGTACTTACCAGTGCCTGGAAATCAATCTCATCAACACAGCGTTTCATTGCATTATAATCTACCTCTTTGATCAGAACATCGTAATCCTGACCTTCTACGTTCAGCATGATCTGGCTTCCTTTGTGATCTGTCTTTAACAGACGTTCCACTTCGAATCTGTCCATCTTCAATGGAATAGAGCC
>OLNE01001946.1_pt1 | contig 13785 bp, 8 predicted proteins | sample 1672431 | NCBI WGS metagenome assembly OLNE01 (sample SAMEA3136685, study PRJEB25190) | human gut metagenome | reverse complement strand
TCATTTAAATTTTCAATAGCACATTTTTCTGCAAACAACATCATTTTGATTTTCTGATGACATATTACTGCTTTCTCTTTTAAATTGATTTTAGTTTCTGTATCTATACTGGTATTATATTCAATAAGGTTAAATAGATCATAACCTATTTGTATTTTTGGTATGATATCACCATAGTCCGATGTCAACTTCAAATCAAGTGATACAAGTTCATTTCTGTCTAACCACATTAAGTATTTCTCCTTAACTTTACAAATTCCGATACTTTCCCCACTATACCACAATCACAGCTACATTCCTACCCTTGCTTTCCTGCCTTTTGAGAAAATTCCATCTTAAACTTATACTGGAATCCCTTGATTTCTTTTCCATCCTTCGTATAGGAAAACTCCTCTATGCTCTCCGGAATCAAATAAGCATCATAGCTGCCTTTCTTGCCTTTTAATCCTTTTACAAGTATCTTTTTCCCTTGAAGCAAGCTCTTGACCTGTGCATCTGAAAGTGTAACCCCAAGTGCCTTACCAACATTCATACCACATTTCCCGGTACAATACGCTCCGAATTTTCCCTTGACTACATCAGCACCACACTTCGGGCATTTGCCTAGCACTTCCTGTCCACCCTTGCCTGTGCCAAACATGGCTTTATGTTCATCACTAACGCTGTGATAGGTCTTTACAAGATCAGTTACCATTGCTTCAATACCTGACATAAACTGTTCTGCAGCAACTTCTCCTTTGGATACAAGAGTAAGCTCATTCTCCCAGTCAGCGGTCAGCTTCGGAGATTTTACTACATCCGGAAGTATCGTGATCAGCTTCATTCCGTCCTCTGTCGGAATCATCTGCTTTTTCTCACGCTTTACGAATCCGTCTTTTACCAGTTTTTCAATAATGTCAGCTCTGGTGGCAGGTGTGCCAAGTCCTTTTCTCTCCACCTCATCACCCATATCCTCTGCTCCGGCTCGCTCCATAGCAGACAGTAAGCTGTCCTCTGTGTAATGCTTTGGTGGCTGTGTGAAATGCTCGGAAACTCTTGTCTGCTCCACTGCAATCGTCATGCCCTCACGAAGCTCCGGCAGCTTCTTTTCTTCCTCTGCATCCGATTTATCCTCTGCGGTTTTATAGGAATTTTTGAAGAAATCCTCAAATTCCTTCCATCCATTTTTCCACACTTCCTTGCCAGATACCTTAAATACAGTATTATTGCAGGTAATCACTGCCTTTGTGGAATTATAAATGTGCTTCTCCCCGGTCGCACACAGCAGACGGTTTGCACAAAGGGAAAGTATCTTCATTTCGCTCTCCGGGATTGCCTTTAAGTCCTGCTTGATGATCTCCATGGTAGGAATGATTGCGTGGTGGTCCGTCACTTTCTTGCTGTTCAAAATTCTTCTAATATCTGGATTGAACATGATATTCTGCTCAAATAACAGAGAATTGAAAATCGCTTCGATCACATTTTTTGCAGTACCTTCCATGTCATCGGAAAGATACTGGCTGTCTGTTCTTGGATAAGTTACTAACTTTTTCTCATAAAGGCTCTGCGTATATTCCAATGTCTGCTTGGCAGTAAAACCAAACAGACGGTTTGCATCCCTCTGGAGTGTTGTAAGGTCATAGAGCTTCGGCGGTGCTACCCACTTTTCTTCCTTTACCACGGAAGTGACAAGAGCCTGTCCGTTTTCACAGGCTCCTGCAATCCTCTCTGCTTCCGTTTTATCACTGATATGCTCTGATACCGCATCCAGACCATTTCCCATGATGTGAGCCATATAATAGGCTTCTTTCTTGAAATTCATGATTTTACTTTCACGATCCACCAGCATGGCAAGTGTCGGTGTCTGCACTCTGCCAACCTTCAATGCCTTACCGCCATATAATACCGTAAAAAGTCTTGTCCCATTGATACCCACAAGCCAGTCTGCTTCCTGCCTGCATAATGCTGAATGATACAAGTTATCATAGTCGCTGCCTGGGCGAAGATTATGGAAGCCGTCACGGATAGCACTTTCCTCCATGGAAGAAATCCATAACCGCTTCATCGGTTTTCTGCACCCTGCCATGTTGTAGGTCAGGCGAAAGATCAGCTCACCCTCCCTTCCAGCATCGGTAGCACATACAACGGCATCTACCCTGTCATCATGCATGAGCTTTTTCAAAATCTGATACTGTGCTTTTGTATCACTTTTCACTTCATGCTGCCATTCCTGCGGAATGATCGGAAGGCTCTCATAGCTCCATTTCTTCCATGCTTCCTCATAGCTTTCAGGCTGTGCCAGTTCTACCAGATGTCCCACACACCATGATACCAGATACTCATTGCCTTCCAAATATCCGTCCTTACGCTGTGTGGCACCAAGAACTGCCGCAATGCTCTGTGCCACACTCGGCTTCTCTGCAATTACAAGCTCCATCTCTATTCCTCCCCATCTTCTTCGTCATTCTCGTTGTTGTTATCTTCATTGTCATATTCCGTATTGTCCTCTGATTCTGCATCGCTCACAGTATCATCTCCACCATTTAGGAAAGCTTCGTCGGAACTCTGCTCATTTTCTTCCTCGTCCTCATAATCATAGTCCTCGTCAAGTTCGTCCTCATCTTCATCCTCATCAATGAAGTTTTCCTTTTTCTTCTTGGATTTCACAACATATACCACTCCGATCACAGCTACCGCAGCAATGCCCATTAAAATATATGTAAAGCCGGAACCATCTGCTTTTGCGGTATCCTCTTTCGGCTCACATGTATCTTCCGCGCTATCTTCGGTGCTGTCCTCAACACTTTCTGCTCCCTGTGTTTTATCTCCTGTGGTATCAGCATTATTGTTTGATAATGCGCTGTCTTTGGTAGGGATTGCAGATTCCAATGCCGCTGAATTTTTCGGAAGTGTCTCGCTGTTATCCGTTGTGGTATTCAGCAGGTCGTTTTCACTGACTTCTGTAAGGAAATACACCTTTTCATCTTCCCCATCACGATCAATCACAAGATAAAATACCTTTTCTGATGCAGTCTGGATTGTGTAAAATTCCTTGCCTTTTTCTGTGGTCTGGCTGTCACTGCTCTGGTCTGCATCCTTAGAAATATCTCCCGTACTTGGAGATTGCTTTGCTGTTGCGGAACTGCTTGAAGTTGTTCCACTGCCTGTCTGGGAAACTGTATTTCCATTCCCATCCGTTTTCGTATGCTCTGTGACTTGTGCGGTTGCAGAGCTTGGCTTGGTTGCAGACGCATCCACCGGAAGCTGCTGTGCCGGATCTTTTTCACTGCTGTCCTTATTCTCCGGATCGGTGTAATACGGATTGGCTGTTTTATAGATTTCAGAGGTATTTCCTGCATTATCCATGGCAGAAATCGTGAAATACTGATACCCTGCATCGAACTGTTGCAGACGGATATTCAAGGCTCCATTCGTATGCTCTGTAAACTCATAGCCATTGACATAGATTGCCTTGATACCGGAATCCGTATCATGTGCCTGAATACTCAATAGACCATCGCTGACTGCCGCATTTAAGGTAGGCTTGGTAAAATCAAAACACTTGATATAACGGTTTTTCTCGTAGGTCTTGCCCTTCTGGTCTGTGACCTGCACATAAATGGTGCTGTTCTCGGAAATCTCTATGTACATATCCTCGGTAATGTCTGTCCAGCTTCCATTCTGTCCGACTTTCGCCTTTACTGTCTGAATGGTAAAATTGCCGGATACAATAGTATCCACCACCTTGACTGTTACTTTCGTGGTATCGTTATGCCACCCAGAAGGTGTATTGATTGTAATTTTCACACTCGGATTGATATAGGCACATTCCTTGTAATCCTTTGCACACACCTCACAATCTTCATCTACTGCATACTGACTGCATTTTTCCTTGCAGGTGCATTTTGCGGCAGGCTGTGTCTCCTCAGTTGTGCCTTCTGTGGAATTTTCTGTTGTATTCTCCGTGGACTGCTCTGTATGATTTTCTCCACTACCGGAACTGTCCTTGTTATCATTACCGGACGCTGTGCTTTCTGCACTGCTTTCCTCTGCCGCACTTTCTGTTTTCTGCTCTGCTGTATCCTCCGCATGAACCTCCACAGTATTTGCCCTGTTTGCAAAAAATGCCCCAATCGGCATACAAAAAAGTATTGCCGACAGCATAAGGGACACTACCGCCCTAGCCGATAATTTCCTGTTTTTCATTGATTGAAACCTCCTTTTCCTGTTCCCGTTTCTGTAATAAATTTCTGACTTCATCCTCACTGAGCTTGTTTAACATCTGCAAACGCTCCGATGAGATTTTATATTTTCGTATGATCTTCATGGCTTCGGCATCCTCCGCCATCTGTTTCTGTTCTGCAAGGTCTTTTTCCTTTGCCTGTAGCTGTGCTATCTGCTCTCTGACCTTTTTAAGCTGTGAATTGATTCGTTCTACTGACAAAAATAATTCCTCCCTTCGCTAATTCAATCTTCCAAAACCATAGAAATGGCTCTGCCAGTAAGAAGTATTGATTGATGTGTACTGAATTGGATCACCGCAATGCACCATCGTACCGTTTCCACAGTAGATACCAACGTGTGTAACCGGACGTCCTGCATTATAGGTTCCTGTAAAAAATATAATGTCCCCTGCCTTTGCATCTGCCGCTGATACCGGAGTACACTGGTCATAAATGCCCTGTGCTGTGGTCCTTGGCAGGTTATGTACGCCACTGTTTGAAAATACCCAGCATACAAAACCGGAACAGTCAAAACTAGCCGGAGCTGTGCCGCCAAAAGTATATGGCATTCCCAGATACCTGTTTGCTTCACGCATAAGCGTCTGTACGGTTGCATCATCATAGGATTCCGGCGGTATCACATTGCTGGTTCCTCCTCCGGTGCCGCCCGTTGTTTCTCCATAAATGGTCTGTTCTCCTGCTTCAAAATAAAATAACGGGTTATAATATTCCCCGTTATACAGACATTCGATATGAAGGTGGCTTCCGGTACTGCTTCCTGTATTTCCGCTTTTGCCTATATTGTCACCTTTTTTTACACTCTGCCCTGCGGACACATTTAAGCTGTCCATGTGGGCATATTTTGTGGTATATCCCTTACTGTCCGTAATCACCACATAATTTCCATAATAGGAATCGTAAGTTGCTTCTGTTACCGTTCCATCATGTGCCGCATATACAAACGTTCCTGTCGGCACCGCTATATCCACACCCCTGTGAAGCTCCTCGGCTCCGGTGTTTGGATTTTTCCGGTAGCCATAATAACTGCTGATATAGTAGTACCAGTAGTAATCCACGGGTGTTCCAAATACCTGTAACCCGCCTTTTGTCTCCGTATAGGCTCCAAAAATTTCCGTCTGTTCGCTGTCCATGCGTCCGGCTACAATGCTCTCAAGCGGTGTGACCGTAAGTGTGACACGAAGAATTGTTACGGTATTTTCTTCTTCCTCCTCATACTCGTATTCCTCGGTACGGGTAGTCCCGTCCGGATTTGTTACTATTCTGGTTCCGGTCTTTGTGACTGTCCTTGTCCGTGTTTCCTCTACTTCCTCGGTAGTGAGTGAATACATGGCATCAAATAATTCCTGAATCTCACTCTCTATTCCTGCGGCAGTAAATTCCGTATGGACTGCGGAAAGATAACTGATCAGTGTGTACGGATCATGCCCGATTGCACCAAGGTTATAATCGTATTCATCATATCCCGGATAATCAGTTTCAATCCGGTCAATCTTATTTTGCAGTTCCATTTCCTTTTCTGTAAAAGATAAATCTGCTGCATCAATCTCTGCCGGAAGGCTAAGATATGTGCTTGCCATCGTTGTTGTCACAGTTCCGGTAAACATGGAACCGCAGCTTGATAGTGCCGACATGATCATAATGAGCAGAAGTGCAAAAATACCCACTGTGATAATCAGTGTTTTATTTTTCGTGGCAATTTCCTGTAACTTCTTTGCAATCCCGGTTGCAGCATTGGCTGTCTTTGTAAATGTTTCCTTTGCAGTCTTGGCTTCTGCTCCTACCCGCCTTGCCTTGGCATACTCACGCTTGATGCGCTGTTTCTGTAGCTGCCTTTGCAACTGCTTCTTTGGACTGTTGCCCTTTAGATGTGGATTTTCACTGATGAATTTCTCATACTCCAGCTTCATATCCGCTGTAACCTGTTTTTTGTGCAATCGCTCTAAGCGGTCACGCTTTCTCTGTGCCTTGCTCTTGCGGTGATACTTCATATAGTGGTAAATATCCTCGGCTCGCTGTTCCGTCTTGTGTGCGCCCTCCACAGCAGAATTATCCTTTTCTGTCTCTGCAATCTTGCGATGCACAAAATACATATTTTCGGTCTGGAGCTTGTGAACCGCAGTTTTTCCCAGTCCATCCGGTTTAAATGGCTTCTCCACATCCACCGGAACCACAACATACTTTGCTTTTCCGGTCTGTTCATCAAAGACACGCTTCATCTCATACTGCCGCTTTGTCGGCATCTTGTCCTTTGCTTTCTGCAACTTTCGGCGGTTCTTTTCCGACTTATCAAAAGCCTTCTGTACTTTTTGGTCTGTAAATTCGTCCGCCTGCCCCTGCGAAAATGTGGCGTCCTTTGTCTGAAGATCTCCATAATCGGACTGCTTTGCATTTTCTGACTTTGCACGCTCTCTGTGTGCGTGTTCTCTCTGCACACGCCTTTTGTGATATTTTCCTTTTTCCTCAGACCGTTGGTAGGTATTTCTAACGTGGTAATTGTCCTGAAAACTGTCTGCGTCCTCTGTATGGAAATTTGTAGCATTACCGTTTTCCACATTGATAAAGCTGTTTTCCTTTAAGAATGTCTTTTCCGCTTCGGCTTCCGACTTCTGGACATTGTGACCAGAAGTGTCCTGTTGTTGCTGCCGGTAATATTTTTTCTTATTATTTTTCCTGTATTCTGTCCCAGTATTAAACTCTGACTTCTGGACGCTGTGACCAGAAGTTGCATTTCCTGTACGACTGCCATGGTTTGCATCCCGTGGCAGATTGCTCACAGGCTTCTCGCTGGCACTAAACTGGTTTTCCACAGAAAAGGTGTTGTCCTGCCTGTGTTCTATATGTTTTACTCCAGTCACTTCCTTATCTTTGGAAAATGTCTCTTTTTCAAATGCCTTTACTGCCTGCTTCTTCTGTCTCTTTTCCGCCATTTATACTGCGTCCTCCTTCTGCACCGATTCCTCCGGCTTGGTATTCATAATTCTGTAAGTCTTGGTGTCTGTCGGATATTTGTCTACAAATGGAATTACCACATTGTCAAACAGTATCAGACCACTTCCCGGCTCGGAGTTGGTGACATAGGAAAGCTGCTTATCAGAAAGTCCCAGCTTATCAGCGAGAATTTCCTGATCTTTGGCATTCTGATTTAACAGATACACAAAATCGCTGTTACCCAAAATACCTTCAATCTCCTCAGAACGAAGAAAATCGCCCACGTTCTGCGTTAAACCTGTCGGAATACCGCCCCATTTTCTGAAACGCTTCCAGATTTCCACGGAATAAATAGCTGTCTGCTTCTCCTTCAGAAGAAGGTGGAACTCATCACAGTAATAACGGGTAGCAATCTTTCGCTCCCTGTTCTGCGATACCCTGTTCCAAACCGCATCCTGCACGATTAACATACCCAGCTCTTTCAACTGATTTCCCAAGTCTCTGATGTCAAAGCACATGATACGGTTGCCGCTGTCTACGTTGGTATGGTGGTTGAAGTAATTCTGGGAACCATGCACATACAGCACAAGGCTGTTTGCGATACGCTCCGCCTTTGGATTTTTGTGTGCTAACAGGGCATCATATAAATCTTCCAGCAGCGGCATATTTTCCGGCACCGGATTTTCAAAATACTTATCATAAATATGACGGATACACTCGTCGATGATACCTTTCTCATCATTCTCCAGACCGTCCTTGCCACCTGCGATCAGGTCACATAATGTTATGATAAAATCAGATTTCAGTTTTAATGCTTCCTTATCCCCCTTATGGCTCAACTGAATATCCATAGGGTTCAGATAGTCTTTGGAATTGGTGGCAAGTTTTACCACCTGTCCATGTAGTGCTGCCACTAGCGCAAAATACTCGCCCTCCGGATCGCAGATGATAATATCGTCCTTTGTGATAAGAAAACAGCTTAAAATCTCACGCTTTGCACTAAAACTCTTACCACTTCCGGGAGTACCTAAGATAACTCCGTTTGGTGTACGGAGCCTTTTGCGGTCTGCCATAATCATGTTGTTGCTGAGTGCATTTAACCCGTAATAGATTGCCGGTGCAGGCATAAACAATTCCTGTGTGCAGAATGGTACTAAGATTGCGGTGCTTTTTGTGGAAAGAGTACGATCAATGCCTGTCTCATTGCATCCAATCGGTGCGGATGCCATAAGTCCCTGTTCCTGCAAATACTGTAAACATCTGAGGTCACAGTTTGCCTGCTGAATAATACCGGACACCCTCTGCATTAAGCTCTCCAGTTCCCGCTTGGTTCTGCCATAACAGGTAATAAGGAATGTCATGTTGATCATCTTCTGGTTGCTCGTATTCAAATCATCGAGAAATTCCAGCGTGTCCTTTTCATAAGTCACGATGTCTGTTGGAAGAATATCCATATCATAGCCGCTTCGGACTGCCTTTTTCTGCTCTTCAATCTTCATTTTCTGGATATTGGAAATAACCGCTTTTAACTTCTTGATTGCCTTTACCGGATCTTCCGTCTGCATGTGCATGGAAATCGTAAGATTAGCATCAATATCCAGAAGATGCTTGATCAGCTCGTCCGTAAACTTCGGTGCGATAATATCCAGATAGGACACACAGCCATACATATTCCCCGACTTAAAGCGGTTCGGATAGCGGAAATCAAATCCCGGCGGTGCAATATAGTCCTTGACCGACTTACCGGATTCTGCCAAATCCTTAAATGAAAAACGGAAAGGCTCCATCGTATCCTGATTAAAATATTCATGCAGGATGCGCAGTCTTTCCTTTCCGTCCAGTCCCCTCGCAAGGGTTCCTATGTTGTTTAAGTTCCGTATGACATCTTTTTCAATGTTGTTAAGGCGGCTCTTGGCTTCCTTGTAGCCATTGCTCTCCACACCAAAAATCAGATATTTTGATTTGATGATGCCATTGTTTCCTTTTGCCGCCTGCTTCTTTAACATCTCCGTATATTCTTCACGAATGTCGTTAAAATCATCCTCCTGCCACGGTATGTCAAACTGTTCCGTGAGCATCTGCTCGTTGACCTGCCTGTTGAAAAGCACCAGTTCAAACTTCACAGACGGATCAAAATAATTGATGAGCTTGCTGTACTGTGCCAGTATGTCCGCCTGGTCATCCACTTCCAGAAGCTCATAGTTTATATCAAAAAATTCCACCATCTTTGTATAATAACGGTGGCTGACCTGACAGATACCGTCACGGAACATCTTTTCAAAAGTAATCGTCTTTTGTGCGGTAGTCGGCTTTTCTTTCTCATTGCTCTTTCCCGATAAAATATGTTTCAACTGTATAAGACGCTTCTTCTCTGAAAAGGTAAGACCACCGCTTTTGCTATTATTCCTGCTACTGCCCTGATAACTGCTTTTTCTGCGGCTTTCCGGTTCGGCCTTTTGCTTTTTCTTCAAGATAACGAACCTCCCTTCGTAATTTTTCTTTTTCTTCCAACTGCTTGTATAAGTTCTCTGACCGGTATGGTCTTATGCCCGGTGTGAGTATCTTCTGCCGGAGCATAAAATACAAAATCTTCTCCGCCGGAAACCCGTTTTTCTCATACATTGCAAAAAAGAAAAATGGAAGCATTGCTCCCATCATAAGAAGTGATGCGGCTGATGTTCCGATCAATCCCTTGGTTAAAAAATACAAGGGTATACCGGCTACTGCCGCACCGCTGAAACAAATGATCTGTCTCTTTGTCAAGTTCAGTGCCACTTTTGTCTTGATACCGGACAAATCCTTTGGCACCTGCACGGATATTGCCATATCGTTCCTCCCTTAGTGCGCATTCCAGATAGATTTTGACAGCGAACCTGTCTTAAACAGGGAAAAACATAAAATCACGGTATATGCCGCCACAGACCAGAGTGCCGTATGCAGGTTGTCGGATACTGCCACACCAGCCACAAGCACTGCATAGATTGCAACGCATACCATCATAAAAAATCCCTGAAATGCTAGAGCACAAAGCCCCTTAAAATAATTCGTTCCTATCGTTCCCCATTCCCGGTTGGTTACGGTTGCACAGGGAACGGGTGCTACTGATACATAAAGATATATTTCAATCATTCGCCCATAAAGAATGACGGTGATAAGGACTGACATGATTTTCATACATAAACTGACGATCATGGTCTCCATCCCCAGTCCTAACAGCTCGCCTATGCTCATCTCCGAAAACTGCTCATTGAACATCGTCTGCAGCGTACTTGAAACATCAATACTGGTGCTTCCGGTAATCGCTGATGCGGCAGAATTTACGATATGGCTTCCCACATCAAATACCGCCATGACAATGTCAAAAGTCTTGCTTAACAGCATGACTGCAATACACGCTTTCATAAAAAAGCGAATAAAAATGGCTGTATTGAAGTCATGCAGGTTATTCTTGTCAATGACCATAGAAATAAGCTCGTAGACGAGTACAAAACTGATGATCATGCCCGCTATGGGGATCATCACGTTATCGGACAGGGTTTTTATCATGTCAAAAATACCGGAGTTCCAAGTGCTGGGAGTTTTGCTGACCTCCCCTGCAATCGTGCCTACCTTGTCATTGACATCGGTAAACATGGTTTCAAAGTTGGTCAGAACCCACCCCTGCAACAGTTCCTTTATGAATTCAGTAATCTTATCAATGATCCCGCCCATGAATTATGAGAACAGAGTGGTAAGCTGTGGAATTACCGTCTGTGCCACAATGATGATACCACCGCCACTCATAAGCTGCTTGATGCCCTGTGATTTTGCACCGGATAGCGATAGGTAATCCTTTGAAGTTATCTCCGGATTTTCCCCCGCTCCACACCGTGCATGCGACTTTCACCGCACACGGCGCTCCATCGAATTCAGCCGTCCAGGGCTTTTAAACACAACTTACACACTTCGTTACAGCATTAAATTCAAAGAATAATAGGTGGCATTTCTGCCATAGTACGAAGTTTGTTAAGCTTTTCTATTTGTTTATTGTCAAGATTTAAGGATTTCAGGTACTTCTCAATCGTGGGTTCTGAGGAAGCATGGATAAGGATATGAACCGCTTTGCTGACAAGAATAAGATTTGCGTATTCATCCGAACCGCCATTGCTAACCGGCACTTTATGGTGGCAGTGAATATCGTGAGAATCCATCGGAATTCCTGTCACTGCACATTTACCATACTGTGCCGCATACAAAGAAATACGGTTATCCGCATATTCAATGGTTCTGCCCTTTACAGGATTTCTCATCAGCCATAACATTGTCGCTGTGTCGATTGCAAGATTCTTATGAATCTGTTCCCGACCTTTGACCGTATATTTATTGATGGATTTCCTTTTATGCTGGGCATTCTTTGACTGGACATATCCCAGTGGAACCACCGGACGTCCATGAAGGAACCTCATCTGTCTGCTTGTTCCATACTTTTCTTTGATGAACCCATTTCTGAGTTGTCCCTTTTTGGATAAGTCGCCTTTCAGTCTGTTTCTGAGCTGTTTGTTGATACTGAAGGCAAGTCTGCTGAAGTCATGAGATACTTCTGTAGAAATACAATAGTATTCATGAAGTCCAGCAACTACAGAGTTGTATTTCTGAAGCTGCATGAACTGAGCATTATCATCTGACGAATGAGCCAGTTCCTTTACTTCTTCCGAGACTTTATCATGAGCCTTTTTGTATGCTTTATCGCTCATATGAGACCGAACCACATATTTCTTACCCTTTTTACGGACTTTCAGTTTGAACCCGAGAAAATCAGAATACTGTCTTTTGAGATTAACTACTTTGGATTTGTCAGGGCTGATTTCCAGCCCCAGCCTGTCCTTTAGCCATAACTCTGTTGCCTTGTATGCTCTGACAGCATCCTCATGTGTTGCGCAGAAAATTTTAAAATCATCTGCGTACCGAACTGCATGCATCTCTTTTAATCTGCTCCGGCGCAGAGCCCTGTAAGCGTGGCTCTTAATCTCTGTTCCCTGCGCATTGCTCCTCGTTTTGAATTTTGTCTTTGTTGGCATCTGTTCCCATTGGGAAGCAATCCACCAGTCCAGTTCATTTAATACGATATTTGCAAGCAATGGCGACAAAATACCGCCTTGCGGAGTACCCCGTGTGGGATATGTTTTCTCCCCATTTGGCAGAACAACAGGTGCTTTCAACATCTCTTTTATAATGCATAGCAGCTTTTTGTCCCGAATTCCCAATGCCCATATCTGACGCATCAGCTTTGTATGGCTGATATTATCAAAGAAGCCTTTAATATCGAGGTCAACCACATGGTACAGATGCTGTACCTGTATCAGCCTCATGCATTGCGCAATAGCAGTCTCAGCGGAACGGTTCGGGCGGAACCCGTTGGAGTTCTCACTGAATTTTGCTTCACATATCGGCTCCATGACCTGCAAAATACATTGCTGTACGATCCGATCCACGATAGTTGGAATTCCCAGCGGTCTGGTCTTTCCATTGGGCTTTGGTATTTCCACTCGCCTTACGGGTCGTGGATGATAATTACTGAATTGTTTCCGTATGAGACGGACGTATTCTTCCTCGCTTAACTTTGCAAGGTCGGCTATCGTCCTTTTATCCACTCCCGAAGTATCACTTCCTGTATTCTTCTTTATCGTTCTGTATGCAAGCTTGATATTTTCTTCACTCTCGATGATTTCCATCAGATGGTTGAAGGTTTTATCTTTCTTACTTTCTGCATACAGCCTGTCAAAAGTACCTTCCATGTCGTAATACTCTGAGTTGCGGATTTTTCTCTGTTTACTTTTCCTTTCTTGCTGCCCCGAAGTCAACACAGGCATCCTCTCCCTTCGGTTTGGATTTTCTTTGTCATACTCGAAGCTGTGTTTGTTGTGTTTTCATTTTCATTGCTGAATTCGACTTGTGGCTATCCCTCCACCGCTTACTTATTCACGGCTTCACAGGTACTGTGCCACTACTCTCACTGGAATAAAGAATGGTTATTGCCCTCTCGCGAAGGTATTCCCATCCACCACATCACTGGCTTGCAACCGCCTCCGTGTCCCCAGCTTTCCACGTTCCGATATTCCTATCATTGGATATCTTTAGGTTCTTCCTCTAAGCCTGTATCTGGTCATGCATAACCGCACCGCCTGTAACGATGCATGGACTTTCATAACAACCAATTTTACTCGCCCACAGATACCACCATGAAAGGTGTACTGCCTTTCGACAGCATCAACGTTTAGACTCGTACATTCGGAATTTCGTCAGTATTTTCATACATTCTCACCATGGATATCCGACCCCCGGCATATAGGCAACACCATCCACCTCTGGACAGCTTTCGTGTCTGGTCTGAAAACCAGTCTTACGATTGCTCTCTGCCGACTTCACCGAGCTCTATAAACTTTTGGAGAGAGCCGTTGCATGCTCCCCGCCATTCGGAGTATTAGGGTGGCGCTTCGGGACGTTACCCCCTCATTTCACCCATCGGAATATCAGTTCTCCAAAGTTTCGGGCTACAATTGCCCTTCGACTTTGTGCGTAAGCTTTTCACTTACGAACGTGTCGCACGATTGTCATTTCCATATCCTTCCAGAAGGTTTACGACACCCCACACGCC
>OLNE01001939.1_pt1 | contig 13803 bp, 12 predicted proteins | sample 1672431 | NCBI WGS metagenome assembly OLNE01 (sample SAMEA3136685, study PRJEB25190) | human gut metagenome | reverse complement strand
AAGACCTTGAGGCCACCAAACCCGTGGTCACCTGCGGCGACTTCAACGTGGCGCACAACGAAATCGACTTGAAGAACCCCGGTCCCAACAGGGGCAAAGCGGGCTTCTCCGACCAGGAGCGCACAGCGTTCACCGAGTTGCTCGACGCCGGCTTCGTCGACACCTTCCGCATGCTCCACCCCGAGCTCACCGGGGCCTATAGCTGGTGGAGCTACCGCTTCAAGGCCCGCGAGAAGAACGCTGGCTGGCGCATCGACTACTTCCTTGTGAGCGAGGTGCTGGCAGGCAGGGTGGCCAACGCCTCCATCCTCAGCAATGTCTACGGCTCAGACCACTGCCCGGTGAGCCTGGACCTCATGCTGTAGGGTCTTAATCGCCAAGCCCGCACGCCTGCAACATATATACAAAGAGGGGCCGACCGAACCTTGCGACACGCACAAGCTCAGTCGGCCCCTCTTGTGTGTTTGGCAATCCCTTAGAACCTAGAGCACCTGGGCGGTATGACCCATGTCGGCGCAAGAAGTGCGCACGGCATCCAGGCCCGGGAAGTCGGTGTGGCTCACCAGTGTGAGCTCGTCGCCCTTGCGCACGAGCGTGTAGCCGGCGATACCCGTGGTCTTGCGATAGGCCTGGCAGAGGCCTCCATCAATCACAAGGCGGTGACCCTCGGCACGCACGGGACTCTCACCCTTGGGCAGCTTCACCGGCGTGTGGCCGTTCACGATGCGACCGTGGACGGGATCGACCCCGAACTCGGCAAGCACCGACTGAGCCGCATGCGCGTCTTCACGCGTGAGGGCATAGTAGGGATCCTCGGGCTCGGCCCAGGTGGACTTGTCCTCGAGGTAGGTGCGCTCGAACGTCTTGACAACGCGGCCCGCAAACGTGGACTGCCAACCGCACCAGAGGTACCCCATCCAGTCGAGGTCGGCCTGACAGCGCTCCTCCCAGGCGCGACGGCACAGGGCGTCGACCCAATCGAGCAGGAGCCTGCCGGAGCGCGCCACGCCAGAGCCGCAGTCCACCTGGGCAAACGTACCGTCCTCGTTCATGGGGACACAACCGTGGAAGAGCAACAGGTCGCCGTCGACCTTGTAGACCGAACCGTGGTCGTAGAGCCACTGCACCTGCGACTGCAGCCTCTCGCTCGCCAGGAACGCCTCAATGAGCCCATCGAGCACCTCCTGCTCGCGAGCCGTGAGCGCAAAGGGGTCGGCCACGTCGAACGTGGGGAAGTCACGCGTCTTGAGCGGATAGGAGGCGTCGCCGATTCGCACCTGTCCGGCTTCCAGATCCATTGCGGCCCACAGGAGCCTCTCGTCCATGTGCCACTCGGGGTGGCGGCGTACCGCCTGGCCCTCGCACTTGAACAGGATGGCGTTCATGGCCTTGAGGCACGGCGTGAGCGAGCCCTCGTCGGTGTAGGTGTCTTCGGCGAACGTGAAGAGGGGCTCCAGGTCGATGTCGTAGCCCTCTTCGAACTGCTCGACGTTCATGTACTTGATGTTGTTGCGCAGAAGCGTCGCGATACACACGGGGTCGCCGGCGGCGGCGCCCATCCAGCACACGTCGTGATTGCCCCACTGCACATCGACGCGAGGGGTGGAGATAAGGGTCGCCATGACCTCGTCGCCACGCGGGCCGCGATCCCAGATGTCGCCGATCAGGTGGAAGGCCCCCGTGCAGCGCTGGCGCACGTCCTCGGCCAGATCGACGAGGTCGTCGACGTCGAGGCCCTCCCATGCGCGCTCCCACTCGTCCTCGTAGGCAAACTCAGGGTAGTAGAGCAGCGTACACACGCAGTCGAGTTCCTCGGAGGAGAAACCCTCACCCAAAGCCTGCTCAACAAAGCGACGCACCTGGCCCGAGGCGGAACGCACAAGATGGTCGAACGCCAGCGAGTCGCCGTGGATGTCGCTCAAGAGCTGCTCGTCGACGGGTGCATATGCCGCAAGCGCCGCATGCACGCACATGAGCGCCTCGGCAAGGCGGTCGGGGGCGATGCGAATCGAACTCTGGGCATCATACGGTTTGAAGGCGGCCTCTTCCATGGTCGTTACTCCTTTCCCTGTGCAACTGAGTCGGGAACGTCGGTGGCCATCGGGCAGCCAGAAAGCGAGGTGATGTCGCAGGGCAGACCATCAGGGCCAAGCTCCCAGCCCTCCTCGCGCGCCTCGCGTGCCACAACGGCCTTCATCGCGGCGATGGCACACTCAAGGTGGCAGGTATCGGGCTCGTTGGTGGTGATGAGCTGCATGGCCATACCCGGGGCAAGCACAATCTTCACCAGCGGGTTGTCGGGATGCTGGCCGGCCCAGCGCACGGTGACCTCATAGGAGAGGCCTGCCACGAGCGGCAGCAAGACGATGCGGGTGAGAAGCACCACCAGGAAGCGCCCCACGCCGCCCTCGAGGCCCAGAGCCTCCACGAGCATGTCGGTGGGGAACACGGTGAAGACGATGATGGACACGATGAGCACCATGATGATGAACGCCGTGCCGCAGCGCACGTGCTGGCGAGAGAACGCCATGCAGTTCTCAGGCGTGAGCGGAAGGCCATGCTCCAGGCAGTGGATGGTCTTGTGCTCCGCGCCGTGGTAGCGATACATCTTCCTGATGTCGGGCATGAGCGCGATGAGCCACATGTACAGCACGAAGATAGTGGCGCGCAGCACGCCGTCGAGCAGGTTCCAGGCAACCATGTTGTCATGGGAGTAATCGCCCACAACGAGGTTGGTCACAAAGGCGGGCACGAAGATGAAGAGGGCCACGCCCAGCAGCACGCCCAGAGCCATGGAGACGGCCATCCAGCCGGACATGCCCTTCTCCTCGGCCTCCTCGCTGGCCCGTCGCTGCTCCTCGGCAATCTGCTCGGCCGCCTCGGCACGCGCCGCCTGCTTCTCGGCCTCGCTTTTGCCCTCGAGCTTCTTGTCCTGTCCCTCGTCCTCGTCGAAGTCATAGGCGTGGGCGGCGGTGATGCCCATGGCCTTGTACTGCAGCACGAGCGACTCAACCATGGCGACGCAGCCGCGCACGAGCGGCCACTTGCGCCAGGGCTGCTTCTTGCCGTAGCCGGGAACGTCGTGTTCCTCCACGTAGATGCCGCCCTCGGGCTCACGCACGGCAACGGCCCAGGAATAGCGACCGCGCATCATGACGCCCTCGAGCATGGCGGCACCACCGATGTGGGTCTGGAAGAGCTCCCCGGTGTTTTGGTCCTTAGTGTCAGCCATTGTGGTTCGAGAATCCTTCCCGTCGGCCCCGCGCATGCCAGGCCGCCTTCGCCGCAGCCCTTAGGCGCGCAGCGTGTAGATGACGATAGCGGCCTTGTCGAGGTAGGTGTTGACGTAATCGGTCCAGGCAGCCGACGAATCGCCCGCTGTGCCGCCGGCTTGCTGGTATGCCACGTTATACGCAAGCATTGCAGCATTGTAGCTGGCAGAACCCTGCGCGAAAACCTGGTCTTTGAGCACGGCATAGTAGGCGTTGTCGGTGTTGGCCCACGACTGGGTGGTTGCGTCCCAGTTGGCGCCGAGCAGGCCGATGATGTAGTCGGCGTACTCGGGATGGCCCAGCTCGGTGTTCCCGTCGGAGGGCCACACGGGCTCCTGAAGCGTCTGGGCAGAGGCGGGGCACACGCTGTCCTTGAGCTTGGAGATGGCGCACGCCTGCTGCAGGGTCGTCTGAGCCTGGTCGACATCCATGTGCAGGTAGGCAGCCGCCTGGGTGATGTCGGTTGTGCCCACGAGCTGCTGCATGTAGGCATTCACCTCGTCGGCGCTCGCCGTGATGCCGGCGTCGGCGGCGATTTGGGCAAGCACCTGGTTGCGGGCATACGCAAGGACCATGTCCGAGGAGGGTGCGTCGTACGTGCCGTCGGCGTTAAGCGAGTACGAGAGAGACTGCGTGCCCTCGATGGCCTCGCGTGCCGTGATGTCGAACGTCTCGCCGTTGTAGGTGTAGGTGCCCACCACGCAGGAGAGCTCGGTGTCGGCCAAGGTGGGCGCAACGGGATCGAGCTTCGTCGTGCCCCAGCCAAAGACAAACCTGGCCAGGACGACTGCGGCGAGCACGCCTACCGCGAGGCCGATGAGCGCCGTGACGGCCGCCGTGCGGTGCGATTTCGCGCGAGCCTGTTGCTGTACGTCGTCGATGCCCTTCTGCAGCATGGCCATCTGCTGTTGCTGCCAGGCAACGACCTGGGCACGAGAGTAAACGGGCACGTTGTCGGCCTGCTGGTGGTGGCCCTGGGACGTCTGCTGGTACTGACCCTGGGGGTTCTGCTGGTTGCCGTACGGATTGCCGTCCTGGTACTGGGACATGACACGCTCTCCTGAAGTTTGATTACAGTTCGGCCGGACGCGGATAGGGGTTGCCACAGCACATCTTGCCCTCCGGGCATGCCCCACGCATGCAGCCCGGGCCCGCCGTGCGGAAGATGAAGGGGGCCGTGGGCCTCACAAGCTCGAGCATCTTCCAGGCAAGCTCGCGAATCTCCCACTGCGCGCGGTTGCAGCAGCGGTTGGAGAAGAAGTGCATGAGCTCGCGGATGTTCATGGTCACGACAATCTTGGTCTCACAGGCGTTGGGCAGGATATAGCGCGCATCCTCGGCAGGAACGCCAGCCTGCACAAGCTTGTCGTAGGCCTGCCAGCACGCCTCGATGGCCTCGTCAAAGGCCTGGGCGGCCTCGGGATTGGTGTCGACGCTGGCGGGGCGCACGATGGGCGGTTCTTCCTTGAACTTGACGTAGCGCTGCGACTGCTGGTTGTAGCTGGCAAGACGATGACGCACAAGCTGGTGGGTGAGCGCACGGCTCACGCCCTCGACGGCAAACGTGTAGCTGGCGTGCTCGAGGGTGGAGAAGTGGCCGCTCGACATGATGGTGGTGAGAACCTTGCGGATCTTCTCGTCGGTCAGGCTTTCCATAAGCTCACGGCCGCCCACGGGGGCATAGCAAAGGCGGGCAGCAGTCGCCACGGCGCGCTCGGGTTCAGGCGTGTGGTAGAGAAGCGTAACGTCCATGGAATCCTCCCAATCCTTCGGTACGAAAAAAGCCGGCCCCTCGGTATGACTCGAAGGGCCGGCTTAAAGAACGTGCTGGTGCCTTGCGTGGCTGCGCTAAAGGCTACTCGGCCTCGGGAGCCTCGGCCTCAGCGGCAGGAGCCTCGACGGGGTCGTTGGCGTGAGCAGCAGCGTACTCAGCGGCGCGCTTTGCCTTCTCGGCGGCCTTCTTCTCGCGCTCAATCTTAGCAGCGGCCTCGGCCTCGGCGGCCTTGGCGGCACGGGCAGCCTTCTCAGCGGCCTGCTTCTCGGCCAGAGCGGCAGCGGCGCCACCGAACTTGTTGGCGAAGCGCTGGACGCGACCGGCGTTGTCAACGAACTTCTGCTGGCCAGTGTAGAAGGGGTGGCAAGCGTTGCAAAGCTCGACGGTGAGCTCAGGAACGGTCGAGTGGGTCTTGAAGGTGTTGCCGCAGGTGCAACGGACGGTGCACTCGACGTACTCGGGGTGGATACCCTGCTTCATGATAAAACTCCTTATGGTAGATGACGGACGCTGGTTTCCGACCAGGCGCCCCGTGAGCTGAGGAAGCATACCAAACTTGAGGGCCCTCATGCCAGTGAATCACGAAGGGAACATGAGATTGCGCGTCTTGCAAGGAGGTCCGTCGCAGACCCGTGCGAGAACAGACGCCGCGGGGCATATACTGGGCTGAAAGCACCAGGCACTCACCACAAGGAGGCAAGCATGGACCGGATGGACATCGCGATTGTCGGCACGGGACCGGCGGGCGTATCGGCTGCCGTGACGGCCAAGCTGCGCAACAAGAAGGTGGCGCTTTTTGGAAGCGCCGAGCTGAGCGCCAAGATGAGCAAGGCGCACGACATACGCAATTACACGGGTCTGCCCGACGTCGGCGGCGCGGAGTTGGCAGCGCACATGCGTGCCCACCTCGACGCGATGGACATGGCAGTGACGCCCGAGCAAATCGTGGCCGTCTACCCCATGGGCGACTACTTTGCCCTGCAGGGCGCGCATGACATATATGAGGCCCGCAGCGTGGTGCTTGCCAGCGGCGTCGTCATGGGTAAACCTTGGCCGGGCGAAAAAGAGCTGCTCGGACGCGGCGTGAGCTACTGCGCCACCTGCGACGGCCATCTCTACAAGGGAAAGACCGTGGCTGTCATCGGCTACAGCGAGGAGTCCTGGCGCGAGGCGCTCTACCTCGCCGAGATATGCGGCCACGTGCTCTACTTCTTTGGGAAGCGCCACGACGTGCCGGGCGACGAACGCATCGAAATCGTGAAGGAGCGACCCCTTGGCATCGAGGGCAGCAGCGCGACCTGCGCCCTGCTCACCCAAGATGGGAGCCACGAGGTGAGCGCGGTGTTCGTCCTGCGTGACGCCGTCACCGCCGACCAGCTCGTCGGCGGCCTTGTGACCGACGGGCCCCATGCTGTGTGCGACCTGCAGATGGCGACCAACATCCCGGGTCTTTTCGTTGCCGGCGATATCGCAGGCAAACCCTACCAGTACATCAAAGCCGCAGGTCAGGGCAACGTCGCGGCGCTGTCGGCCGTGGAATGGCTCGCCCGGCAAGACCAGGCAGGCCAATAAGGCCGGCGCACATCAACGAGAGCCATCCCGCACACAAGCAAGGGGCCCGCAGGGCGCGCGCATCGCGACGTTTCCTGCGGGCCCCTCTTGGTTGGCGCCGGTGCGGCCCGACGCCTCCGGACACGTCGCCTTACAGCCCGAAAAGCTTGGCGGTCTGGCGCATGCGCTGGGCAATCTTCACGCCGAAGGGGCAGTTGCGCTCGCAGCGATGGCATCCGATGCAGTCTTCAGCATGGGCGGGCAGCGCCTTGTAGTGCTCGCGCACCGAGGGCGGCACCTCGTCGTGGGCCATGGCCAGGTCGGCGAACTTGTTAACCTCGGCAATGTTGATGCCCATGACGCAAGGCTGGCAGTGGCCGCAATAGATGCACTGGCCGAAGTAGGAATGCGCCGGAGCCTGCGCAAGCACGCGGCCGAAATCCTTCTCGGCAGGCGTCGCATCCTCATAGGCAAGGCAGCCCTCGAGCTCCTCGATGGTGCTGAAGCCGGTCATGACCGAGGCGACGGCCGGACGCGAAAGGCAGTACTCGATGCACTGCGTTGTGGTCATGGCCGCGCCGAAGGGGGATTTGGAGGCGTCGAGCAGGCGGCCGCCGGCAAAGGGCTTCATGACGGTGATGCCCACGCCGTGCATGCTGCATACGCGCAGCAGCTCCTGGCGCTTGGGGTCGACGTTGGACAGGGCGTCGTCGTAATGCTCAACAAACAGCGTCTCGATATTCTCAGAAGGCGGCAGCATGTCGAACGCCGGGTTCATCGAGAACATGACCATCTCAACCTCGGGATAGTCACAGGCGACAAGCGCGACCTCGGGGTTGTGGGTCGAAAGGCCGATGTGGTCAATGTGGCCCGCCGCCTTCTCGGAGCGGATGTAGTCGATGAAGGGGCTGTCCATGATGGCTTTGAACTCGTCGACCGCGTCGACGTAGTGAATAAGGCCGAGCTCTATGTGGCCGCCGAAACACTCAAGCAGAAACTCCCACGCCGGCACGACCTTGTCCAAGTCGCGCGTGCGCACATACTGGCCGTCCTGCCAGGTAGCTCCAAAGTGGCCCTGGACCACCCAGTGGTCGCGCTGCTCGCATACAGCAGCTCCCAGCGCACGGCGCACTGCGGGGTCCGCCATCCAGCAGTCGACGATGTTGACGCCGGCCTGGGCGGCGCGACGCACGATCTCGCGGGTGCCCTCGGGGTCGTCACCATGGATCCACTCAGCGCCGTAGCCGATTTCGCTCACCTGTACGCCGGTCTTGCCCAACTCGCGGTATTGCATGAAACTCCCTATCTCCTCCCCCGGAATCACCGGGGCTCCCAAATAAAACAAGCCTGGTTTGCGGGCATGCCTCGCTTTGAATGGCCCTTAGAGCTCGCGCTGGGCCGCCACGACACGCGCGACCGCGTCGTAGCCGCCCTCGCCGGGAAACGCCAGGCGACGGGGGTGGCCATCGTCTTCGACCAGCACCATCGAGCCGTCGCCAATGGCCGTGCCCGAGCGGCGCAGCGAAAACGTGTCGCATGCCCAAATCTCGGGAGCGCAACCGTCCTCCCAGCCCACGAGGCCGAGTTTGCCAGCACGGGCGATCGGTGTGTGGCCCACGATTTGGTTGAGGTCGGCAAGGGCCCCGTAGAGCATGTCGGACACGTCGGCCCACACGGGGCCAGGAGCCTGCCAGCCTCCCCTGGAGGCACCGGCGCTGTCGAGAGCAGCCCATTGGCCTGAGTCGCAGAGCATCGCGTTGAGGCAGGCGGCGATGTCGGCGGGCGTCTTGTCCACCTCTGCCAGGTATTCGTCGGCCCACTCCTGCGTGATGCCCGCATGGCAGCACAAAAACGAGCCCACCGTCGTGGCCATCTGCACATGGAGGCGGTCCTCGAGCACATCGCGCACCTCGCGCATAATGCCCGGCATCGTGCCCGAGCCCACGCGGCCACGAATGTAGCACAGATCATGGTTGCCCATGAGAACGTCGACCCTCACGCCCTCAGACCGGCGGGCTTCCACCCAATCTGCCTGGTAGGAAAGAGCATCGAGGGCACGATGCTCGGTGGCGCCCCAATCGTCGCAGGCGTCGCCCAAAAACACGACGCGCCCCACGGCAAGCTCAGGGTCGCGCACATATCCCAACAGGTGGGGCAGAATAAAAGGCTGCTTGAGGTGGAGGTCTCCGAGAACGAGTGTCGACATGGGGGCCTTTCGGTTGGGGCCGCAAAAACCAAACGAAACGATTGTACCCGTTGCCGCGCAAAGCGACAAAACCATCGGAATATGCAAAAGGCCGCCCGCCCCCAGTAGGAGGCAAGCGGCCTTGAGGAAAGGCAGGCGCGCTAGGCGGCCTTCTGTGCCTGCTCATCGGCAGCGACGAGCTCGCGTGCATGGGCGATGGCATCGTCGATGTTGGGACGGAAGTGCTCCTCGCCCACCAGGTCGACGAAACCGGCATGACGCATGGCAGCCATGGGCTGCTCGTTGGCGTGGCTGATGATGAGCTGCACGCCGTTCTCCTTGCAGTACTCGTAGAGGTTCTCCAGGGCGTTCATGCCCGAGGAGTCCAGCGAGGGCACGCCGCGCATGCGGATAATGAGGTAGCGGGTGAACTCCTTGACCGAGATGTCGGTGATGCGGTCGGTCATGCCGAAGAACATGGGGCCGTTGATCTCGTAGACGCGCACGCTCTTGGGAAGCTCGCGCAGGTGCGTGACCTCGGAGTTCTCGTCGCAGTAGTACTTCCAGCCCTTGACCTCGGTCTCCTCACTCACCATCTTCATGAAGAGGACCACCGTGATGGTCATGCCGGCGGCGATGGCCGTGACCAGGTCAAACACGATGGTGAGGACAAACGTGAGGAGCAGCGCCGCCACGGCACCCTTCGAGGCGGTGCGGCACAGGTGCGCGAAGTTGCGCCAGCCGCTCATGTTGTAGGCCACCTGCAGCAGGATGGCGGCGATGGTGGGCATGGGGATGAGCGCGGCATAGGGCATGAGGAAAACGAGAACCAAAAGCAGCACGACGGCGTGCACCATGCCGGAGATGGGCGTGCGACCGCCGCTCTTGACATTGGCGGCGGTGCGAGCGATGGCACCTGTAGCAGGGATACCGCCGAACAGGACCGAGCCAATGTTGCCCACGCCCTGGGCCACGAGCTCCATGTTGCAGCGGTGGTGGGCCGAGATCATGGAGTCGGCCACGACACACGAAAGCAGGGACTCAATGGCTGCCAGGATGGCGATGGTGACGCCATTGGAAAGCTCGTTGCGGAAAAGCTCGAAGCTGAGCTGGGGCGCCTGGAACTGAGGGAGGCCGGCCTGGATGGTGTAGAGGTCGCCGATGGTGTTCACGTTCATGCCAAAGAGCGGCACCATGACGGCTCCGACGATGACGGCGACAAGCGAGCCGGGGATCTTGTCGTTGACACGAGGCCACAGGATGAGAATGGCCAGGCACACAAGGCCCACGAGCAGGGCCTGCCAGTTAAAGGTGGAGATGTTGGCGGCCACGGCGGCGAGCTTGTCGGCGGCGTCGATGGTGACCGTGCCGGCCGGGTAGGTAAGGCCCAGGAAATCCTTAATCTGGCCGATGACGATGGTGACGGCGATGCCGGCGGTGAAGCCGGTGGTGATGGTGTAGGGCACGAAGCGGATGAGCGTACCGAGTTTGAGCAGGCCCATCAGGATGAGGATCACGCCGGCAATAAGCGTGGCAGCCACAAGACCCTCGAGGCCGTCTGTGGCCACAATACCTGCAACGATAGTTGCAAACGCGGCCGTGGGACCCGAAATCTGCACGCGCGAGCCACCAAGCATGGCGATGAGGAAGCCCGCAACGATAGCCGTGTAGATGCCGCGCTCCGGGCTTACGCCCGAGGCGATGGCGAGCGCGATGGAGAGCGGCAGTGCCACGACCGCCACGACGATGCCCGAGACGATGTCCTTCGGGATCTGGCGGCGCAGCTCCTCCTTGCTGGAATGCTTGATGACGCTGAACAGAATCGGTTTAATTTTGTCGCGCTGCATGGGCCTGGTTTCTTCTCGAATGGGTATAAAAAATAGTTTCTCGTCGAGAAAGGCGAGGGAGACATTTTAGCGCGCAAAATATGTCTGAACCCAAGTCCATAAAACCGCCAGCGCACTGACGCATGGCCAACAAATTGGGCGGGCACAAGGCCCGCCCAATGAGCGATCTCTTCATGATGAGCGACGGCCTAGACGCGGCTTTTGAGCAGTGTGGCGCCTAAAGCAAACGCGGATCGTCCGTGAGTGACTCCGTACGAAAAACGTGCTCGACGGCGGCCATGTACTCGGCCTGACCGCGCACTCCCCTCACGGCAAGGTGAACCGAGGCCGGGTCGACGAAGCAGAATCTGGCGTAGGACCACCACTCCTTCATGCGCGCAGCCGCGTTGTCGGCGCCCATGAGCGCCTCGTATTCACAAAAGAGCCTGTCGTGGAAATGCTCGAGCTCGCCCAACGTGGCAGCCTGACCACCCCGAATCATGCGCGCCAGAGCCGGGTTGGCGACGATTCCCCTGCCCAGCATCACGTGGCGGGTCTCAGGGTAGGCCGCGAGCAACGCCTCAAAATCGCCAACGGCAAAGATGTCCCCGTTGTAGGCAACGGGAAACGGTGCCTTCTCCAGCGTGGCGCCATACGGCTCCCACCGAGGTTTTCCCTGGTAGCGGTCCTTTTGCACCCGCGGGTGAACGATGAGCTCGGCAAGCGGCAGGCGGCAATACAGATCGAGGAGCCTTGCGTACTCGCCGTCGTCGGTGACCCCGAGCCGCGTCTTGACCGACACCGGCAGAGGCGACCTGGCACATATATCTTGCAAGAAAATCTCGAGGTCGTCGGGGCTGCGCAAAAAGCCAGAACCTTTCCCCTTGGCCACGACCGTGCCCGACGGACAGCCCAGGTTGATGTTGACCTCCCTGTAGCCCATGTCCGCGAGCAGATGCGCGGCCCACACGAACTCGTCGGCGTTTTTGGTCAACAGCTGAGGCACGACGTCGAGGCCCTGGCTGTTGAGCGGGTCAAGCTCCTCGCGATACCGCTGGCCAAAGGTGGAGCCCAGGCGTGGCGGGGAGATGAACGGCGTGTAGTAGCGCTCGAGCGCACCGAAGCACTCGGCGTGCACGCGGCGAAACACGTGTCCCGTGACCCCCTCCATGGGGGCAAGAGACAGGATTTTTGGTCTCATCATCTGGTGCCTTTTGACTGGATGTGGCGGGACGCCGTCGGCAGATACAGAAAACTCGCGGCGGGAACCCTGCCCCGCCCAAGCGCGACAGTGTAGACGTTTTCGTGCTCCCTAAAGCAAGGAAATAGCAAGAACCCGCCGAATGCAGGCGATATATAATCGAGGCATCGCGAGAGGTCCGCAGCCAAAACCCGCAACAAAAAAGCCTGCCTCGGAATGAGGCAGGCCTTTTGAGGCGTTTACTCCCACTCGATAGTGCCGGTGGGCTTGGGGGTCAGGTCGTACACGACGCGGCAGATGCCGGGAACCTCGGCCAGGATACGGGCGGTGATCTTCTTGAGCAGCGCCCAATCGAGCTCAGGGACCTCGGCGGTCATAGCGTCGACCGTATTGACCGCGCGGATGATTGCGGGCCACTCGTAGGCGCGCTTGCCGTCGCGCACGCCGGTCGCGCGGAAGTCGGGCACGCTCACGAAGTACTGCCAGACCTTGCCCTCAAGGCCAGCCTGCGCAAACTCGGCACGCAGGATGGCGTCGGCCTCGCGCAGGGCCTCGAGGCGGTCGCGCGTAATGGCACCAAGGCAGCGCACGCCCAGGCCGGGGCCGGGGAAGGGCTGGCGCTCCACCATGCTCTCAGGAAGGCCGAGCTCGCGGCCGATGACACGCACCTCGTCCTTGAAGAGCAGCTTGACGGGCTCGCAAAGCTCGAACTGCAGGTCGTCGGGCAGGCCGCCCACGTTGTGGTGGGCCTTCACGCCGTCGGACTCGAGGATGTCGGGGTAGATGGTGCCCTGGGCGAGGAAGCCCACCTCGCCGGCGACCTTGCGCGCCTCCTCCTCGAACACGCGGATGAACTCGGCGCCGATGATCTTGCGCTTGGTCTCGGGCTCCTCGACGTCGACGAGCTTGCCCAGGAAGCGGTCGGTGGCATCCACGTAGACCAGGTTCGCATCCAGCTGGTTCTTGAACACGTCGATGACCTGCTCGCTTTCGCCCTTGCGCATGAGGCCGTGGTTCACGTGCACGCAGATGAGCTGCTTTCCGATGGCCTTGATGAGCAGCGCTGCGACGACGGAGCTGTCAACGCCGCCGGAAAGGGCCAGCAGGACCTTCTTGTCGCCGATTTGCTCGCGGACTGCGGCAACCTGCTCGTCGATGAAGGCTTGGGCGAGTTCGGGGGTGGTGATGCGCACCATGTCGTCGGGACGCTTGTTCGGATCCATGCAGAGCTCCTTTTGGTTCGCGGGTATGCGCTGCCGTGCGCAGCACATGAGTCATAGCCCCATATTATATGCGGCAGGGTCCAGGTTTTCTTTTGCCGAGACAGGCTTTTTTGTGGTCGAGCGGCGGATTCCTGCGCTCGGCGACAGGCGGGTCGTGCTCGCATGCCGTTAGGAGGTGACATTCGATTCCCTCTCGACGGCACGAGGCCGCGCGTTTTGCGCGGTTACGGGAATCGCCCTTGCAGTGCCGGCGCGGGAGCAGCCGCGTTGCCGATGCATCCCGGCAGAGTTTTCTCCTGGTAGGATACGGGTATGGTATCAAGCGAAGGAGGGGGTTCCATGAACTACAGGCGTTTGGGCAGGACGGGGCTTGAGGTCAGCGAGATCGGCTTCGGCGCGGAGTGGATGCCGGGTGACGACCAGGAGAAGGTTTCCCGTTTGGTGGATTTCGCTGCGGAGCAGGGCGTCAACATCGTGGATTGCTGGATGGCCGATCCGGCGGTGCGCAGGGTTTTGAGCGCACCGCGACAAGTGGATCGTGCAAGGCCATTTCGGTGCCACGTGGCAAAACGGCCAGTACACCCGCACGCGCGAGATGGATGCGGTGATCCCGGCTTGGGAAGAGCTGCTGGCTTGCTTCGGCGGGCATATCGAGCTCGGCCTCATCCATTTCGTCGATTCGCTTGCCGAATTCGATGGGATCATGGCCGGCCCGTTCATCGAGTACGTGCGCGCCGAGAAGGCCGCCGGGCGCATCGATCATATCGGCTT
>OLNE01001937.1_pt1 | contig 13812 bp, 9 predicted proteins | sample 1672431 | NCBI WGS metagenome assembly OLNE01 (sample SAMEA3136685, study PRJEB25190) | human gut metagenome | reverse complement strand
TCTTGGCAAAGTCAATCTGACGACTGTTGTATGGGAACAGACCTATCGCTCCCATCACTGCTGGGTGATCGCTAAACATCTTTTCATTCTTATAGGTATCAGGCTCTGTCTCTGCTGCGAGATACAGACTGTCCTTGGATGCCAATGGAGATATCTTCTGAATGACATCATCCCAATGTGCATTGCGCTCCTTGCCCAATCGCTCACGCCAGGTCTGTGCAATCTGAAGGGCACAATGCCACTGACTCAACTCGAAAGGAGGATTGATGGTTGTTGCTGCTGGCAGAGTTTCCTGAGCTGCTATACAACCACGAAGGATATAGCGGTCGTTCTGCTTGTCATAATCAGCAAAGTCGCCCATAAATTCGGCGGTTTCATCGACCAAGCGTGCATATTTCTGTAAGAGTGCAGGTGTTGGGTTGGCACGATAGAGCAACTCTGCCAAATAAATAAGGTGAGGCTGTTGCCAGATCAGGAAACTTCCCACTCCTGAAGGTGCCTCGCCTACCCAAGGGTCGGTCATCTTCATCCAGCGCACTCCCTTGAAGCCCTGGCGCTCGGCTATCTTGCGGGCATTGGCTTCTGCCTTGACGTACCAGGAAAGTGAACGTTCCAACATCTCAGGGTGTCCCCACAAGGCAAACTGTGCCTGATGCCAGAGAATCATCTCCAAATGAAATTTGCCAAACCATGAATTATAGGTGAGTCCTGTCTCCTGTGGAGGTGTATCACCTGCATCCTGAATAGCGAGCAGATACTGGCTCAATACTACACGGCGCTCCATCTCCTTGGCACGGGGATCCTTGCAGTTGGAGAAGTCTGCCATACCACCTTTTTTCCAATAACCCATCCAGTATGCCTTGGCAGCGTCAGCTACTTCGGCAAAGGTCTTGTTGGCTGTGGATGTCTGCTCAGCATATTCGCAGGTAAGTTTCAGGTCAGAAGACTTGACTTGCAACTGATAGAAGTTCTTGCCTTTCTGCTTTAATTTAGCAGCGCCTTGCCATCTTAACATCACAAAATATACGGTTTCATCGATTATTCTCTTTAAAACTGCAGAGTTGGATGTTTGAGCAACAAGTGTCGTGGAATGCAACTTATCTTTTGTCCAGTCGCAGGCATCATCGCAATGTCCACCAGTAGGATAAGCGAAGCGTACATCCACAGCGATGGTTCCCTTAGACTGAATATGGGTAGCTATCATATCGAGAACAGGGTCGCAGGTTGTTTCCACTTGGTAAGCCTTACCTTTATATATAAAGCTGCTCTTGATCATACCTTCCCACATATTCAGTGTCTGGTCTATCTGCTTGATCTGCTTAGGATCTGCACCCAGCGACAATCCCAATATACCCAAATGCAGACGATGAGGGTTTACGCGATACCAGTCGCCAGCTGCCTTGGCTCGTTTGTTGTCCTTTACCTGTATGGCATAAGGTTCCTTACGGCCTCTGCCAAAATCATAATAACGCCAGCTTTCCTCTGGTTGATAATTCTCAGGATTAGCAAAAGAATGCCATCCCCAATCACTCATTGTTCCAAGAGGTACACCCTTGGAATATGACTTAGGAAAAGACTGTAAGCCTGTTCCATCCACAGTCATTGCAAACCCGCCATTGCCTACAGACAAAGAATTCAGCGAATCCATCGACTCAACATGAGGGTTGTTTCTCTCTATCACTAGCTTTCTGTTGATGTTCTGAGCTGTCAAGCTCAAGGAGAACAGCAGAAGTACACTTAATAACGTTTTCTTCATTTTCCGGTTTTTAAGTTTATTTGTCGGTGCAAAGTTAGCCTTTTCATCGGGACTTAGCAATATACTATCGTACATTAGCATACATATCTATTCATATAGGCAAGACCATGTATAAAACAAAAAAGGGTGTGCCTATCGACACACCCTAATATAATATATATATATCAAAATATTTTATTTCTTAGAACATCATAGCCACGCGTTTTACGCCCGCTACAAGCGCATCTATTTCTTCCTTTGTATTATATAGGGCAAAGCTGGCACGAACAGTGCCGAGAATGCCGTAGCGGTCCATCAAAGGCTGAGCGCAATGATGACCGGTACGTACAGCGATGCCCAGGCGGTCGAGCAAGGTTCCCATATCCATGTGATGAATATCACCAACCAAGAAACTGACAACGGCATCTTTGCCCTCCTGTTCACCAAAAAGCCTGATTCCATCGATGGTTCGCATCTGCTCCATGCAGTAACGGGTGAGTTCCTGCTCGTGCTTGGCAATGTTATCCATGCCGAGCGCAGAGACATAATCTATGGCTTTAGCCAAACCGTGGGTAGCTACATAATCCGGAGTACCAGCCTCAAACTTGAAAGGTAACTTCTCGAAAGTAGTCTTCTCGAAACTTACGCTCTCAATCATTTCACCACCGCCCTGATAAGGAGGCAACTTGTCGAGCCATTCTTCCTTGCCGTAAAGCACACCGATACCGGTAGGACCATAAATCTTATGTCCGCTGAAAGCGAAGAAATCGCAATCCATGTCCTGTACATCCACAGCAAAATGAGGAGTACTCTGAGCGCCATCCACCATGACAGGCACATCGTGCTCATGAGCTATCTTAATCATCTCTTTTACCGGATTCACCGTACCGAGCACGTTGCTCACCTGGGCAATGCTCACGATTTTGGTGCGTTCGGTAAATAAATTGGCGAATTCATCGAGGTTAATCTCACCTTTATCGTTGATAGGGATTACTCGGATGGCGATTCCCTTCTTGGCAGCCTGCAACTGCCAAGGCACAATATTGGAGTGATGCTCCATGGTAGAGATAATCACCTCGTCGCCCTCGCTCATAAAGGCATCGCAGAACGATGAAACCACGAGATTCAGACTCTCTGTAGTACCACGGGTAAAGATGACTTCCTCAACCTTAGGCGCATTGATAAACTTGCGCACGGTTTCGCGGGCTGCCTCATGAAGGTCGGTAGCCTGCTGAGAGAGATAGTGAACGCCACGATGCACATTGGCATTTACATTGAGATACTCGTCGCGCATGGCATCAAGCACGCACAATGGCTTCTGCGTGGTTGCCGCATTATCCAGATACACCAATGGCTTATCATAGACCTTTCTCGATAAAATCGGGAAATCTGCTCTTACTTGATTGATATCATACATATTTTTAAGAACTTAACTCCTTTAAAAGGATATTATCTACTTGCAAAGCTTGCAGCCCTCGCACTTATTGAGTTCACCACGGAATCGCTTCTCTACGAGATGATGTAGGCGATCGCGCAATGGCTCCAGCTCCATCTTGTCGATGACTTCGTTGATAAATGCAAACTGAAGGAGCAACTTAGCCTCCTCACGGCTCACACCACGCTGCTGCATATAGAACAGGGCGGCATCGTTGAGCTGACCAACAGTACTACCGTGCGCACACTTCACATCATCGGCATAAATCTCCAGCATCGGCTGGGTGAACATACGGGCTGTCTTCGTTGCACAGAGGTTCTGGTTGGTTTCCTGAGAAATAGTCTTCTGGGCACCATGACGAACCAACACTCTGCCGGCAAAAGCACCACGTGCCTCACCATCGAGTACATACTTATAAAGCTCGTTGCTGGTACAATGACCCACCTGATGATCGATAAGCGTATTGTTATCAACCACCTGGTTCTTGTCGGCAATCACACAACCATTGCAGAAACACTCAGCTCCCTCGCCCTTGAATATGAGGTCAAGACGGTTGCGGGTAATACCGTTATGAAGCGTGATGACGTTATGGTTTACACGGCTGTTAGCCTGCTGCTCGATATACACGTTGCTTACACGACGGTTCTTGTAATGAGTCTCCTCCAGGCAATAGAGGTCGAGACTGGCATTCTCGCCAACATAAGCCTCGATAACCTGAGTAGCGAGGAAGTTCTTGTCATCGGCTGCATGGTCGCAGAAGAGGAACTTAGCCTCAGCACCCTGTTCCATGACGATGAGAACACGTCGGTTTACCATCAAATCAACATCCGAACGGAGAATATTGATGACCTGAATAGTTCGCTCTACCTTTACATTCTTTGGAACATAAATCAGCAAGCCATCCTGTGCCAGGAATGTATTCAATGCCGTGATGCCATCTTCATCGGTTTTGGCAATCTTGGCATAGTATTTCCCGATGAATTCAGGGTTTTCTGCAGCAATCTTGTTCAAAGAATCCACGATTACGCCCTCCGGAAGCTCTACTTTAGGCAATGCTTTGTTATAAAAAGCATCGTTTACAACGAAGTAGAGCGAAGTGCTCAGGTTAGGCACATCGCAGCGGAAAGCTTCGTATGGATCTACCGGAATTTCCAGACGGTTCAAGTTCAAGCCATAGTCCGGCTCGAAGATGGCGCTCATATCTGTGTACTTGTATCTTTCTACCTTTCGGGAAGGGAAGCCCAAGCGACGGAAGTTCTCAAACGCAGCATCGCGCACCGCATTGAGCACCTCAGCACTGTTCTTCTTGATTATTCTCGAAGAAGACTGATACAAGTCTAAATATTGTTTTTCTGAAAGCATAGCCATCCTCCTTATTATTTCTCATCTACTTCCGCCTTGATCCAGTCGTAGCCACGAGCCTCAATCTCCTTGGCAAGTTCAGGACCGGCAGTCTTCACGATTCTACCCTTATAGAGTACGTGAACCACACTTGGCTTAATCATATCAAGCAGACGCTCGTAGTGAGTGATGACGATGGCAGATGTCTTGTCGGTATGCATCTTGTTCACACCGTCAGCCACGATACGCATCGCATCCACGTCGAGACCAGAGTCGGTTTCATCGAGGATAGAGAGCTTTGGCTCCAGCATAGCCATCTGGAAAATCTCGTTGCGCTTCTTCTCACCACCCGAGAAACCTTCGTTTACTGAACGGCGAGCCAACTTGCTGTCCAATTCCACCAACTCGCGCTTCTCACGCATCAGCTTCATGAATTCGCTTGTATTCAATGGTTCCAACCCCTGATACTCACGCTTGGCATTGATAGCCGCACGCATGAAGTTGGTCATGGATACACCAGGAATCTCCACCGGATACTGGAAAGAGAGGAACAAGCCTTCACGAGCACGGTCCTCTGGCTTCATATCCAGAAGGTTCTTGCCGTTGAAGATAGCCTCACCCTCGGTTATGGTATAGAGAGGGTTACCCGTGAGCACAGCGCTCAAGGTTGACTTACCGGAACCGTTAGGTCCCATGATAGCATGTATCTCACCATCGTTGATAGTCAGGTTGATACCTTTCAATATTTCTTTGCCTGCAATAGTAGCATGCAGATTCTTTACCTCTAACATAATTTTAGTCAATTTTTATCGATTTCATCGAGAATTATGATAACTATCCTACGGTTCCTTCGAGTGAAACACTCAGGAGTTTCTGTGCCTCAACGGCAAACTCCATAGGCAACTTGTTGAGCACATCCTTGGCATAACCGTTTACGATCAAGCCGACAGCCTCCTCGGTAGGAATACCTCGCTGATTGCAATAGAAGAGCTGGTCTTCTGAAATCTTCGAGGTAGTTGCCTCATGCTCGAACACGGCTGTGTCGTTATGGGCATCCATATATGGGAAGGTATGCGCTCCACAATCGCTGCCCAGCAACAAGGAGTCGCAGGAACTGTAGTTGCGCGCATTATCGGCATTGGATGTGGCACGAACCAGACCACGATAGGAGTTCTGGCTATGACCTGCCGAGATACCCTTCGAGATGATGGTACTCTTGGTGTTCTTACCCATGTGAATCATCTTGGTACCGGTATCAGCCTCCTGATAGTTGTTGGTAACAGCTACGCTGTAGAACTCAGCTACAGAGTTGTCGCCACGCAAGATACAGGAAGGATACTTCCAGGTAATCGCAGAACCCGTCTCTACCTGAGTCCAGCTCAACTTAGAGTTCACACCACGCAAGTCGCCTCGCTTGGTTACCAGGTTCAGCACACCACCCTTACCATGCTCATCACCAGGATACCAGTTCTGAACGGTAGAGTACTTCACCTCAGCATTGTCCTTGACGATAATCTCTACGATAGCCGCATGGAGCTGGTTCTCATCACGCATTGGCGCTGTACATCCCTCCAGGTAAGAAACGTAGGCATCATCATCAGCGATAATCAATGTACGCTCAAACTGACCGGTGTTACGGGCATTGATGCGGAAGTAACTGCTCAACTCCATCGGGCAGCGGACGCCCTTAGGAATATAAACGAATGAGCCATCACTGAATACGCAACTGTTCAAGGCTGCATAAAAGTTATCACGATAAGGAACCACGGTTCCCAGATACTCTCTTACCAGATCAGGATGCTCCTTCACAGCCTCACCAATACTGCAGAGGATGACGCACTTCTCACGGAGTTTCTCCTTGAAGGTAGTCTTCACCGACACAGAGTCCATGATGGCATCTACAGCGGTACCGCTCAAAGCCAGACGCTCCTCCAGAGGAATACCGAGTTTGTCGAATGTTTTCTCCAACTCAGGATCAATCTCCTGGTTTTTTGGCTTCTTTGCCAAAGGGTCGGCATAGTATGAAATCTCCTGGTAGTCAATAGGTGGCACGTGAACGTGTCCCCACTTTGGCTCCTTGAGCGTCTTCCAGTAATTGTAGGCTTTCAGACGAAATTCGAGCATCCAGTCTGGCTCTCCCTTCTTCTGCGAGATCAGGCGCACAACATCCTCGTTGAGACCCTTTTCTATGATTTCAGTATGTACATCGGTGGTAAAACCATACTCGTATTTCTGGTCTATCACATCCTTGACAACCTGATTCTGTTCTTTCTCTATTTCTGCCATTGTTATTTAGAATAACCGTTCGTTATTTTAACCCTAAATAGGGATAAGCCGCTGAGGACTCATCCCTACCTTATTATATATATGATAGAGCGAAAAACAAATGAATTCTTCGCTTTTCGTTCTTCACTCTTCACTTTATTAAAGCTTCTGCTCTACCTCGATCTCAGTGAAGGTCTCGATAACGTCGCCCTCCTGGATATCGTTGTAGTTGACGAGGCTCAAACCGCATTCCATACCGGTAACCACCTCCTTAACATCGTCCTTGTAACGCTTCAAGGCATCGATTTCTGCTGTACGTATCACGATACCGTCAAGGATGACGCGAGCCTTATCCTTAGCGTGTACCTTACCCTCGGTAACGAGACAACCGGCAATAGTACCCACCTTAGAAATCTTGAAGGTCTGCTTAACCTCAACCTGACCGGTAACGACTTCCTTCTTCACCTTGTCGAGCATACCAACCATCGCACTCTTGATATCATCGATAGCATCGTAGATGATAGAGTATGTGTTGATCTCAACTCCCTCACGGTCGGCAGCCTTACGAGCATCGGCAGATGGACGAACCTGGAAACCAACGATGACTGCATCTGAAGCAGATGCCAGCATCACGTCGTTCTCTGAAATCTGACCCACAGCCTTGTTCACCACGTTCACCTGAACCTTCTCGGTAGAAAGCTTGATGAATGAGTCGCTCAAAGCCTCAACAGAACCATCGGTATCACCCTTCACGATGACGTTCAACTCATGGAACTCACCACGTGCGATACGGTGAGAGATATCACCCAGGGTCAAGCGCTTCTGAGTACGCAAGCCCTGCTCACGCTGCAGCTGCTCACGCTTGTTGGCGATTTCGCGAGCCTCCTGCTCTGTCTCGATTACGTGGAACTGGTCACCTGCAGTAGGCGCACCATTCAAACCGAGGATGATAGCTGGCTCAGCAGGAGCTGCTGACTTGATGTTGGCATTACGCTCATTGAACATCGCCTTCACACGACCCCAAGAAGTACCGGCGAGTACGATGTCGCCTACCTTCAGGGTACCGTTGGCAACCAATACGGTAGAAACATATCCACGACCCTTGTCGAGAGAAGACTCGATGATGGTTCCTGTAGCACGACGGTTAGGGTTAGCCTTCAAGTCGAGCATGTCAGCCTCGAGGAGCACCTTGTCGAGCAAATCGTGAACACCGATACCCTTCTTGGCACTGATTTCCTGGCACTGATACTTACCACCCCACTCCTCAACGAGCAGGTTCATGTTAGCCAAGTCCTCACGGATACGGTCTGGGTTAGCACCTGGCTTATCAATCTTGTTGATTGCGAATACCATAGGCACACCGGCAGCCTGGGCATGAGCGATAGCCTCTTTGGTGGTAGGCATCACAGAGTCATCGGCTGCGATGATGATGATGGCGATATCGGTAGCCTGGGCACCACGGGCACGCATGGCGGTAAACGCCTCGTGACCTGGAGTATCAAGGAAGGTAACCTTGCGGCCACTGTTCAGCGTAACACTGTATGCACCGATATGCTGGGTAATACCACCTGCCTCACCGGCAATCACATTGGTATTGCGGATATAGTCGAGCAAAGAGGTCTTACCATGGTCTACGTGACCCATGACGGTTACGATTGGAGCACGTGGAACCAAGTCGTTCTCATCATCCTCTTCCTCGCTCACGGCCTCCTGAACCTCGGCACTCACGTATTCGGTCTTGAAACCGAACTCCTCAGCTACCATATTGATGGTCTCTGCATCCAGGCGCTGGTTGATAGATACCATGATACCTACGCCCATCAGCGTAGAGATAACCTGAGTAACGCTGATATCCATCATCGTAGCCAACTCGCTAACGGTAACGAACTCAGTAAGTTTCAGGGTCTTGCTTTCCTTCTGCTCCTGACGAGCCTGATCCTGCAACTTCTCCTGAACAGCCTCACGCTTCTCCTTACGGTACTTAGCACCCTTCTTGTTCTGACTCTTGCTGGTCAAACGTGCAAGAGTCTCCTTAACCTGGCGTGCTACAGCCTCGTCATCAACCTCGATCTGGCGCTGGTTGCTGCGGTTGTTGTTATTGCCGCGATTATTATTGTTATTATTTCTGTTGCGGTTCTTGTTCTTCTTGTTATTACCGCCGTTGTTGCCATTACCTCCACCATTATTCTTAGCTTCGGCAATGATGTCAACACGTTCTTTGTTGATACGAACACGCTTTTTGCGCTCATTGTGCTGTTGAGCCATTTTCTCCTCACGTTCCTTGCGGCGCTCCTCCTTGGTTTTCTTCTTAGGACGAGTGCTCTGGTTGAGGGAAGACAAATCTATCTTGCCCAACACCTTAGGCTCATTAGCAGTAAACTTCTTCTCACTCTTGAGAGTAAACACGCTGTTATCTGCTGCGCCAGCAGAATGCTGTGCAGTTTCATTCTTAGCATGATGATGCTCTTTCTTTCCCTGAGGAACATTCTGCTTATTCATCTGAGCGTTTGACTGCTGTGATTTCTGATGATTTTCCTGTTTCATTTGCTGTTTATGCTGAGAAGCCTGTTGTGGCTTCTGTTCCTTCTTTTGCTCAGCCTTAGGAGCGTCTTTCTTCTGCTCAGGACTGACGGCAGCAGTCTCAGGCTTTTCCGCAACAGACTCTGCAGCAGGCTTCTTACCGATATTGTCCAAGTCAATCATTCCCAGCGGCTTATACTGCTGCTGTCCATTAGACTCCAACAAGCTTTCAGCGCGATTGTCCTTCTGCTCTGGCGCACGCTTCTTATCTTTTGCTTTTTTGGTAAAGAGTTTCTCAGCCTGATCACGAACCTCTCTGTCCTGACTGAAGGCATCATTCAATGCCTTGTATTGCTGGTCGGTGAGTTTGAAGCTCGGTTCTGCCTTGACATCTCCCAGGTCTTTTCTTTTCTCTAGGAATTCAACTGCCGTCTGAAGTCCTATATTTAATTCACGTAGTGCTTTATTTAATCTGATGCTCATAAATTATTTATTCTCCTATTTTTAAAGTTAGATTCCCTGCAAGCACTCGCTGGCAAGGGAATTATTGTTCGAATTCGGCGCGCAACACGCTGAGTACATGATCAACGGTCTCCTCTTCGAGGTCGGCCTTCTCAATCAGCAAGTTGCGAGGTGCATTGAGTACCTGCTTGGCAGTATCAAGCCCTATGGATTTGATAGCATCGATAACCCACTGGTCAATCTCATCAGAGAACTCATCCAAGTAGATATCCTCATCGGCCTCATTCTCGTCTACCTCACGGAATACATCGATGGTATATTCTGTAAGCATAGAAGCCAGTTTGATGTTCATACCGCCACGGCCGATAGCCAAACTAACTTCCTCAGGCTGCAAGTAAACCTCTGCTTTCTTGTTCTCATCATCAACATTGATTGAAGAAACCTTGGCTGGAGCCAACGCACGCTGAATGAAGAGTTTGGTATTGCTTGAGTAGTTGATGACATCGAGATTCTCGTTGCAAAGTTCGCGAACGATACCGTGAACGCGGCTACCCTTAACACCTACACATGCACCAACCGGGTCGATACGCTCATCGAATGTTTCAACAGCAATCTTAGCACGCTCTCCCGGAAGACGGGCGATACGGCGGATTGCAATCAGACCGTCTGCAATCTCAGGAACCTCAGCCTCCAACAGGCGTTGCAGGAAGATTGGAGCAGTACGGCTCAAGATAATCTTTGGATTATTGTTCTCGTTGTCTACACGAAGGATGACCGCACGAACAGTCTCACCCTTGCGGTACGTATCACCAGGAATCTACTCAGTCTTAGGCAACATGAGCTCGTTGTTCTCATCATCTACAATCAGAACCTCGCGCTTCCAAACCTGATAAACCTCACCAGAGATAACCTGACCTACGCGATCCTTGTATTTGTTGTAGAGTGAATCATGCTCCAACTCAAGAATTTTGGAAGCCAAAGTCTGACGAAGAGTCAAGATGGCACGACGACCAAACTTATTGAAGTCAACCGTCTCACTTACATCCTCACCAACCTCGTAATCCGGCTCAATCTTACGAGCCTCAGAAAGTGTAATTTCCTTATTTTCATCTTCAACTTCGCCATCAGCAACAACAATACGGTTGCGATAAATTTCGAAGTCACCCTTGTCAGGGTTCACGATGACATCAAAGTTTTCGTCACTACCAAAAATCTTGGCAAGTACATTACGGAAGCTCTCCTCCAATACACTTACCAATGTAGTACGGTCGATATTCTTTGTTTCTTTAAACTCGCGGAATGTATCAATCATACTCGCTGTCAATTCTTGCTCTTTTTTAGCCATAACTTAATTGAAACTAATTATGTATTTTGTATATTTTACTTTATCCATCTGGTAAACGTGATCAACCTCCTGCTTAACCGGACGTTTTTTACCTTCAACCTTTACCTTTTCTTCAACGCCAACTGTGAAGTCATTTCCTTCAACAGCTTTCAAGATACCCTTCACCTTCTTGCCGTCGGCATCAAGCACCTCTACCTCCTTGCCAATGAAATTGATATACTGCTGCGGAACTTTGAACGGTTGACCCAAGCCTGCAGAGCCAACTTCGAGCTCATAGTCTTCCTCGTCACGGTTCAAATGATCCTCAATATACTTACTCAAGGCAACACAATCCTCAATCCATACTCCATCGGCATGGTCAATCTCAACAACGATTCTATCGTCGGGACTGATTTCAATGCTTACCAAGAAATATTCCTTATCTTGGAGCCATTCTTCAACTAATTTTTTTACGACGTTTTTATCAATCATATATACCTTATTAAAATAAAATGAGGAACTCTTGTGAGCCCCTCATTCCACTGAACGTTGCAAAATTACAAATATTTTTGTGATTAGCCAAAAAAAATGCAACTTTTTATTCGCAACGTGCACATTTTTAATCGATTGTGCACGTTTTTGTACTTATTTCTTCACAGGATGCAGTATTTTTTCGTATTCTGATGGAGAATTCAGCAATTTTACTGCTTCCTTAATCTGCTTGTCGTAACGCATGGAATTCTGGATGGCACCGCGCTGGAAATAATAGGCAGAAACGATGTCATTTTCCAACAGATGCTTGATGTAATCCTTGTTATAATCCAGATCCTTTGCCACATTATGGCTCAGCTTTTTCTTCAAAGCCTCAAACTCTGCCTTGGCATCATCGTAGTAGCCTTCAAACTTAGCGAGTTTTTCCAAGTCCTTGAGATACTTTTCTGTTTCACGGTCGTACTGGAAGTTAGCCTTCAACACGCGTGTCTTGAATTCATCATAGTCGGCATCGGTCAGCGAGAATTCCTTCGCAGGAGCAATAGCAGGATGCTTGGCGATATAATCAACCTCATAATTAAGCATCACCTCATTACTGTCGCGGGCACCAGCCAGATAGAAGGCAATGTTTGGCAAAGAATCAGGCTTTACTTCTACATCCGGCTTCACACCACCTCCATCTCTCACTTCTCTGCCACCTGCGGTATAGAACACCTTGGTAAGAGAGTCGGGAACATGCTCCACATAACCGCCCTTATCGTGCTTATAGTTGAGTGCCTGAACGCATCGACCGCTAGGAATGAAATATTTAGCAGTAGTGAGTTTCACCTGTCCGTTATAAGGCAAATCCATGGTAGTCTGCACCAATCCCTTTCCATACGTGCGCGTACCTAATATTACAGCACGGTCATAATCCTGCAGACTGCCGCTCATGATTTCACTGGCACTGGCAGAATTCTCGTTCACCAATACCACCATCGGCATAACGGAATCTATCGGTTCAACCGTAGTCTTATAAACATGATTAGAACGCTGCAACTTTCCCTTCATCTCCAAGACTGTCTTACCTTTAGGCAAGAACATATTGATGATACTGACCGCTTCGGTAACAGAACCACCACCATTATTACGCAGATCGAAGACAAGGCTATTGGCTCCTTGCTTTCTCAAATCGATGAAAGCACGACGCACTTCCTTGGCAGACTGCTCGGTAAAGGAATTGAAGTTGATGTAACCGATGTTACCCTCCAACATGCCATAATAAGGCAAGAACGGCAACTGGATGGTACGGCGTGTTACCTTCACCTTCATCGTCTTGCCTGTACTTGGACGCTTAACTTTCAGCATGAAAGAAGAACCCGGTTCACCACGAAGATGATCGCTGACATAGCTCACCTCCTTATTGGTCATATCCTCATCATCAATACTCAGGATGATGTCACCCTTCTTCAGTCCCACTTCTGCAGCAGGCATATTCTCGTAAGGTTCGCTGACACAGACGCGCTGCAACTGGAAATTGTAGCGTATCACCGCACCTACACCCGCATACTTGCCGGTGAGCAGGTTCTTGAGTTCCTTCATCTTCTGCTCAGGATAATAAGTAGTATAAGGGTCGAGACTACGCAACATGGCATTGATACCATTTCCGACCACAACTTCAGCATCGAGCGTATCAACATACATCAAATCGAGATTCTTGTAGATGGCATTGAATATTTCCATATTCTTTGCGGCTTTGAAGTCATGATCTTTGTCAACCTGGGCAAAAGTAGGAACCGCCAGGAGCACCATAAGCAAGGAGAACAGTATTCTTTTCATTGTTACCTTATTTAATTGTATATGATTCAACTTATTGGTTATTTTCTCCTCCTCTTCACGGCATTCGCCCTCGGGAGAAGATTTCGACCACAAAAGTACTCATTTCTTTGCGAAAAACACCATAAAATAGGCAAAAAGTGGCACAAAGATAAGAAAAAATACACTTTTTTAGAGAAAAAGCGAAAAAAGTCAGCAAAAAATTTGGCAGAATGAAGAAAAGTTAGTACTTTTGCACACGCAAATAAGGAACGTCATGTTCTTTACAGAAAAAACGCTTCAATAGCTCAGTTGGTTAGAGCACCTGACTGTTAATCAGGGGGTCGTTGGTTCAAGCCCATCTTGAAGCGCAGAAAAGAGTCGCAAGTTTTACTTGTGACTCTTTTTGTTTATCCACATTTTATCCCACTTTGCATTCTCCAT
>OLNE01001933.1_pt1 | contig 13833 bp, 12 predicted proteins | sample 1672431 | NCBI WGS metagenome assembly OLNE01 (sample SAMEA3136685, study PRJEB25190) | human gut metagenome | reverse complement strand
GGAACCTGAGAAGGACATTAACATTGTATAATATGTTCCCATATATCATCTCTCTGCTGGTGCTTGTATTTGTATCTGAGAACTCCAGAGCACCGAAAGCGGAAGGTATTCCGTATGATAAGGGACAGAGATAAAGAAAGGTGGAAATATCGTGAAAAATTATTCAGAAGACCCAAGCAGACAGTATCATATCCAGGTGGCGAAAGGAGAAGTGGGACGTTATGTACTGATGCCCGGTGATCCGAAACGTTGTGCGAAAATCGCAAAATATTTTGACGATCCGGTGCTGATTGCAGATAACAGAGAGTATGTTACTTATACCGGAACACTGGACGGAGTAAAGGTAAGTGTTACTTCCACAGGTATCGGCGGACCCTCCGCATCCATCGCCATGGAAGAACTGTATCGCTGCGGAGCAGACACATTTTTAAGAATCGGAACCTGCGGAGGTATGCAGACAGAAGTAAAGAGTGGTGATGTGGTTATTGCAACAGGAGCCATTCGTATGGAAGGAACATCAAAAGAATATGCGCCAATCGAATATCCGGCAGTAGCAGATCTGGATGTAACCAACGCACTGGTTGCAGCTGCAAAAGCAAAAGATTATACCTACCATACCGGTGTGGTACAGTGTAAGGACGCGTTTTACGGACAGCATGAACCGGAAAAAATGCCGGTAGGATATGAGCTGATCAACAAATGGAACGCATGGAAAATGATGGGTTGTCTTGCCTCTGAGATGGAATCCGCAGCACTTTTCATCGTTGCAGGAAAATTAAGAGTAAGAGCCGGTTCCTGCTTCCTGGTAGTTGCCAATCAGGAGAGAGAGAGCCTGGGCCTGGAGAACCCGGTGGTACATGATACCGATATGGCAATTCAGGTGGCAGTGGAAGCCATCCGTAATCTGATCAAAGCAGACCAGGCAGAAAAATAATGATATAAGAAATGGAGATAAAAAATGGATATCAAAGAAATATTAAAACACGTAGACCATACACTGCTTCTTCAGGGATCCACCTGGGAAGAAATCAAACAGATCTGTGACGATGCCATGAAATATGAGACTGCATCTGTATGTATTGCTCCAAGCTATGTAAAAGAGGCAGCCGAATACATGAACGGAAGAATCCCGGTATGTACCGTTATCGGTTTTCCGAATGGTTACATGACAACTGCAGCAAAAGAATTCGAGACCAAAGATGCCCTGGCAAACGGCGCTTCTGAGATTGATATGGTTATCAATATCGGATGGTTAAAAGACAAAAAATATGACTTGATTGAAAATGAAATCAAAATCTTAAAGGTAGCATGTGGAGATAAAATCCTGAAAGTGATCATCGAAACCTGTTTCCTTACAGATGAAGAAAAAATCAAAATGTGTGAGATCGTTACCAGCGCAGGAGCAGATTATATCAAAACATCCACCGGTTTTGGCGGAGCAGGTGCTACTTTTGGAGATATTGAACTGTTTGCCAAACACATCGGACCGAATGTAAAGATGAAAGCAGCAGGTGGAATTTCTTCTATCGACGATGCAGAAAAATTCCTGGAACTGGGAGCAGACCGTCTGGGAACCAGTCGAATTGTTAAAATTGTGAAAAATGAGGAAGCAACTGGTTATTAAAAGAACGAGAGGTGTACAATATGGAAAAAGCAATGATTGAAAAGTTGATCGACACAGCAATCAAACAGTTGGATTTTTCCTATACTCCCTATTCCGGCTTTAAGGTGGGCGCAGCACTGCTGACAAAGAAGGGAGAAATATACACAGGCTGCAATATTGAAAATGCATCCTATACGCCTACAAACTGTGCAGAGCGGACAGCTATTTTCAAAGCAGTCAGTGAAGGAGTCAGGGATTTTCAGGCCATCTGTATTGTAGGCGGTAAGGATGGAGTACTGACAGAATATGCGGCACCCTGTGGTGTGTGTCGTCAGGTTATGATGGAATTTTGCGATCCGGAAACCTTTCAGATCATTCTGGCAGTAGATAAAGAAAAATATGATATTTTTACACTAAATGAACTGCTTCCGCTGGGATTTGGGGCATCCAATCTTTTATAGAGCGGCAGTAGTGAACATGGAATGGAGTGGTGAGAAGTTATGACACAGGAAGAACTGCTAAGATTGCCGAAGGTGGAACTGCATTGTCACCTGGATGGATCTCTCAGTCAGGAATTTATCGAAAAAAGGCTGGGAAGATCCGTAAAAAAAGAAGAATTGAGTGTATCGGATGACTGTACAAGTCTTGCAGAGTATCTGGAAAAGTTTAATATGCCATGCCAGTGTCTTAAAGATGAAGAAGGTCTGGAAGAGGCCGGCTATGATGTGTTAAAAAGCATGAGCAGAGAACATGTATGCTATGCGGAGATCCGCTTTGCACCACTTTTTTCTGAAACAGAATCCATGAGCTGCAAAAAGGCAATGGAAGCACTGATCAAAGGGCTGGAGAGAGGAAAACAGGACTTCGCTATTGAGTACGGAGTAATCGCCTGTGCCATGCGTCATATCGGCGAGGAAGAAAACTGGCGGATGATCCGGGCTGCAAGAGAACTTCTTGGATCCGGTGTCTGCGGAGCAGACCTGGCTGGGGCAGAGGCTTCTTATCCCATGTCACAGTTCATGAATCTGTTTGAAAATACAAGAAAGATTGGTATGCCCTTTACGATTCATGCCGGCGAGTGCGGAAGTGTGGATAATATCACAGATGCGGTGAATGTTGGTGCAAAGAGAATCGGACATGGGATTGCCATGAGAGGTCATGAGGATGTGATCCGGGAACTGGCAGAAAAAAAGATCGGAATTGAGATGTGTCCAATCAGCAATCTGCAGACTAAGGCGGTAGCCGGTCCGGAATTCTATCCGATCAGGGAATTCCTGGATCATGGTGTACGGGTTACTGTGAATACAGATAACCGGACCGTCAGCAACACCACCATGACAAAGGAACTGGAATTTGTTCAAAAAACATACGGAGTCCGGGATGAGGAGGTCCTGCTTCTGATGAGGAATGCAGTAGATGCGGCTTTTGCGAGTGATACTGTCAAAGAAAAGCTGTACCGGAAGTTGGCAGAAAAATAAATAATAGAAAGAGGTAGACGAAGATGAAAAAGTACAACAGAATTTTTGTGATTGTCCTGGATTCTTTGGGTATCGGAGCTATGCCGGATTCTGAAAAGTTCGGAGATGTCGGAGTAGATACTTTTGGACATATCCTGGATCAGATGGGAACCCTGGAGATCCCCAACCTGAAGAAGCTGGGAATGCTGAATCTCCACTGTGGAGGAAACATGGAAAAAGCTGCAGAACCTATGGGACGTTATGCCCGTCTCGGAGAGGCAAGCAATGGAAAAGATACCATGACCGGACACTGGGAGATGATGGGAATCAAGACAGAAAAACCATTCATCACCTTTACAGAACATGGATTTCCACCGGAACTTATCGCAGAACTGGAAAAACGCTGTGGTAAGAGAGTTATCGGCAATAAGAGCGCCAGCGGAACAGAGATCATCGAAGAGCTGGGCGAGGAAGAAATCAATACCGGTGCAATGATCGTGTACACTTCTGCGGACTCAGTACTTCAGATCTGTGGAAATGAAGAAACTTTTGACCTGCAAAACCTCTATCGCTGCTGCGAGATCGCAAGAGAGATCACATTGAAAGACGAATGGAGAGTGGGACGGGTTATTGCAAGACCCTATGTAGGAAAGAAAAAAGGTGAGTTTAAACGAACCAGCAATCGTCATGATTATGCGCTGAAACCAACAGGTCCTACAGTATTAAATGCTATGAAGGACAAAGGCCTGGATGTGATCGGTGTAGGTAAGATCAATGATATATTCTGCGGAGAAGGAATCACGGAAACCTATCATTCTACCAGTTCAGTCAACGGAATGGAACAGACCATCGAAATCAGTAAGAAGGATTTTCATGGCTTGTGCTTTGTCAATCTGGTTGACTTTGATGCACTCTGGGGCCACAGAAGAAATACAGAAGGTTATGGCCATGAGATTGAAAAATTTGACAAAAATCTCGGGGTACTGTTGGAACAGCTGAAAAAAGATGATCTTCTGATCCTTACAGCGGATCACGGAAATGATCCTACCTATACAGGATCAGACCATACGAGAGAATATGTTCCTTTTATTGCCTATTCGGAACAGATGGAAAACGGAGGAGAACTGGAAGGCGAGAACACATTTGCTGTCATTGGTGCTTCTATTGCAGAAAACTTTGATGTAGATATGCCGGAAGGAACGATCGGACATTCCATTCTGGAAAAATTAGCGGCGTCCAAACGAATCAAGTAAATCACCTGCTTCAATTACGAAGAGTAATAAGCAGTAATTGTAGGATTTATTCCCAGGAAACAGAATTGCAAATAAAACAGGATCCGGAAATAAAAAGAACAGTTTGCTATGAAAATAATTCCATCAAAGCAAACTGTTCTTTTACGCGAGCAACGAGCCAAAGTCTATTGCTTTTCAGAAATGCGTGCCGTGGATTTTCTTTCAATCAGCTGCGCATGCAAAAGGAATGTGCTGATGGAAACATGATTGAGAAGGCTGGATAATGCAAAAAATCCACTTTTACCCAGTTCTGTTCGATCCTGACGGATGGTGGTTAGGGGCGGTGATGTATAAGCAGCTATTGGCAGATCATCAAAGCCCACGATACTGACATCTTCAGGAACCCGATATCCGAGCTGTTGACACTGAACCAGAGCAGCACTGGCAATGGTGTCCTGGCTGCAGATAATGGCAGTCATTTCACTTTTTAAAAAGTTTGGAAGATGTTTTTCCATACATTCGGAAAGAAAACAGGAACAACCGGCATTGTCATAAGAAACTTTCAGTCCGTGTTTGCGCATAGAACGGAAGAAAGCAGAGTATCGGATCTGGATAATCTGAGAACCAAGAGAATTGCTGAGATATGCAATTTTTCGGTGCCCTTGTCTGACAAGATGGGATACCGCCAGTTCCATACCCTCGTCATTATCAATACCCACATAGGCAGTGGCAGGGTTGCCTGTAATATAGTTATCATAAAGTACAGTTGGAGTACAACTGTTTTCAAAATCCTTAAGCCATGGATCGGCAAGAGAAAAACCGATCACAAAAGACCCCACATAATCATGTTCCAGCATATAAACATCATAAGGCTGGTTGCGTTGTATCTGGATATCAACAGGTTCGATCACAACATCAAATCCCTGTGGCTCCGCCAGCTGCCGGAATCCCATAATGATATCATATGCAAAATGATAAGGTTCTTCATACTGTATATTGTCTTTTTCTATTAAGACACATATTTTTCTGACAGAATTTCGATAACGCCGTAACTTTGTATAACCAAGTGCTACGGCAGTTTCTAAAACTTGTTTTCGCAAAGTTTCGCTGATGTCAGGGGCGTTATTCAGAGCCTTTGATACAGCACTTTTGGAAATCCCCATTTTATCAGCAATATCCTGGATCGTGGTCATGATGAAATGTCCTTCCGTGTAAAAAATGATACAGGGGTCAAAATACCGTTTGCCCACAACATCATTATATAGAATATGATTGTAAAAATCAATGGAACAATGAAAAGAATTTAGTAAAGTTTTGCTATAAAATATGATTGTCAATAATTAATAGAAATACAAGGAAATAATTGTATAGAATACACAAAATAGTATGGAAATAATAAAAAAGATTGACGTTGAAAGGAAAAAGAATTATAGTAAAGACGTCGAAACAATTCGAAACAAATATCTATAAATTTAGTTTCTTATATAATATAATTTGGAGGAAAATCAGATGGAATTTGCCAGCGTATATCATAAGACATCGGAACAGATGAGTTATGCATTGGACGAGAACCAGCTTGTAGTAAATATCAAGACCGGATATGATGTAAAGAAAATTTTTATTCATTACGGCGACCCCTTCGATGCAGGAATTCTGGGAGGAAATGAGAAGTGGACAGGAAAAAGGGAAGAGATTGTATACAAAAAACGTCTGTCCCACCAAATCTGGTGGACAACAACACTTTTGCCTGTGTATAAGCGATGCAAATATTATTTTGAACTTCATACAGAAAACGAAGTCTGGTATTACTTCGAAGATGGTTTTCTGACGGAAGATCAGCTTAAGATGGATGGTCGTATGTTGCAGTGTTTTGTTGTACCGTGGATGAATCCGGCAGATATAAACCGTACACCTTCATGGGTGAACGATACGATCTGGTATCAGATCTTTCCGGATCGATTCTGTAATGGAACTCCGGAAAAAAACGGAGAAGACATTCTGCCGTGGCGAAATCAGGGCAGGGTGACCAATGAGGAAAAATTCGGGGGGAATCTGGAGGGGATTCGTCAGAAATTATCCTATCTGGAAAAACTTGGAATTACCGGTATTTATTTGAATCCTATCATGGAAGCCGAGTCAAACCACAAATATGATACAACAGATTATACGAAAATTGATCCGTCTTTTGGCAATGGAGATACCATGAAAGTACTCTGTAAAGAGGCACACGAAAAAGGGATTCGAATCATGGTGGATGCCGTATTCAACCACTGTGGAAGAAAATTTGCTCCCTGGATGGATGTACTGAAAAATGGAAAGAATTCCCGCTATGCGGATTGGTTCATGGTTGAAAACTGGGAGCAGATCGGAAAGAGAGCGGATACCAGAGACAGACGTTTTTATTCTTTTGCATTTTCCGATGGGATGCCCAAGCTGAATACTAATAATGAAGAAGTGATTCAATATTTCTGCAAGATCTGCGAAGACTGGATTCGGGATTATGATATAGACGGAATCCGGTTTGATGTGGGTAATGAAGTATCCCATCGATTTTTAAAACGGATAAGGGAGCATCTGAAAAAATATAAAACCAGATATCTATTTGCTTGGAGAAATATGGCATGATGCAAGTCAGTGGCTGCTGGGTGATGAATATGATTCTGTAATGAACTATCCCCTGTTAAGTGGAATCCATGATTTTTTCCTGGATCAGACCATGAAAAAAGAAGAATTTGAATACATGGTAAATCGTTGTTATACGATGTATATGCAGCAAAATAATAATGTATTGTTCAATCTTCTGGATTCTCATGATACAGAGCGTCTGATAAACCGGCTTCATAATCTGGATATTTTTTACCAGCAGCTGGCAATTCTTTTTACACTTCCCGGAAGTCCATGTATTTATTACGGGACGGAGATTGCTATGGAGGGCGCTCATGATCCGGATTGCAGAAGGTGCATGCCGTGGAGCGAAATCGAGAGTGATGAGAACCAGGAGAGGATCGGGACGATCAATCGTTTGATCATGCTTAGACGGAATGAGAAAACCTGCAGAAGCCCACATTTTCATTTTCCAAATACCTATGAAAACGGACGATGTGTGGAATATGTAAAAATCGATGAAGAAGGAAATAAAATAGAAGTATTATTAAATGCGTCTAATGAAAATGTAAGAGTAAAAGGAGAAGGTGAAATCCTTTTTGCACGGAAATTTGATGGTGACATACTTGGAGCTAACGGAACCCTGATTCGTAAGATCGGAGTAACTATTCAGTAACAAATATCCTGTCAGGCACCAAGGTCTAGAGCAAGCACGGACTTGACTCATTGTTCACGTAAATGAAAAGGCGGCAGATTTTGTGATTGTACAAAATCCGTCGCCTTTTTGTCTGTGAAAATCAAAATATAAGGTTCTATGAGGAAAAACAGTAATTAATATTTTTTATGTTCTTCCTCGGACATAGTTTGATAATCATAAATTGGATGAAATTCCTTACTGCAATCAAGAGATTCATACTGCATAAAAATCCGATCCATAATATTCGGGATCGCGGATTCCAGAGGCTGGAACAGAAGAATCAGGTATTGCATGGAACTGTAACGAGTGCAGATATCGATTTTTCGAATACTCTTACGAATGATTTCTTCCATTTGTAATAAAGCCTGTTCAGCTTTTTCGATGCTTGGCGAGGTTTCACCGGTGGATTCCATGGTGAGCATGATCAGGTAACATCTGCAATGGTTTCGGATGACCAGTTGATGAATATAGGAATACTGTCTTGCAAAATCACGGTAATCCAGATTCAAAGCACCCATATAGCTGCCACTGTCCTGAAGAGATTTTGCAATCTGAGTCAGATTATTGCCGGCTTCGGACACACTGGTGGACAGATGGTCGATCTGAGGCTGATAGAAGGAAAACTGATTTTTTCCATTTTGCTTGGCATAATATAAAGCATTGTCGGCTTTTGAACTGCAGTCAGGGAATGGTTCATTGCCGGAACACATATACAGGCCTGCAGACAGGGAGGCGTATTGAATCTCCGCATCATCTTTGGTGAGCGCATGGAATTGTTGGAACAGTTGTGTTATATGTTCCGAAGCTTCCTCATGGGTGATGTCAGGAAAGAAAAGCAAGAATTCATCACCACCAAGGCGACAGGCATATCCATTTGATGCAAAGCGTGCCAGAAGTTTGCCCAGAGTCATCAGAGCGCGGTCACCAGCCTTGTGTCCATGCACATCATTAATTTTCTTCAGGTTATCCATATCCACAAACGCAAGACATCCACTGTGATCCTGAACGGCACAGGCGATTTGTTTTTCGCCAAGAGTACGCAATGGAAGACAGGTAAGGAAATCGTAGCTAGTGATATCTTCCTGACTTTTGATGGTAGTAAACACATCGGATATAAACTTATTGATCGTGTGATTGGAATCCATATACAGAGAGTTTTCCATTTCTTTGTATTTGCCTGTAACATCCTCCAGATGCCCTTCGTCCATTAAATCCAGAAGAATGGCAGAGATTCGAGGATCAAACTGTTTACCGGCACTCTCCGAAAATTCTTTTCGAATCTGATTCTCAGACAGAGCATTTCGATAGATCCTTCTGGAATGCATGGCATCAAAACTGTCTGCCACGGCGACGATTCGTGCATAGAGAGGAATAGCTGCTCCGGAAAGACCTTCCGGATAGCCGGTTCCATCGTAGCGTTCGTGATGACTTTTTGTTACTTCAACCAGGTGAGGAACCAGTGTAATCTCTTTTAAAATATGGGCACCTATGAGGGTATGCTGTTTGATGAGGGCATATTCCTCTTCGCTGAGTCTTCCCGGTTTGCTTAAAATCTGATCCGGGATTCCGATGGCGCCGATGTCGTGCAGATAGGCACAATCCTTCAGATTTTCTATTTCTTCAGAAGACAAACCAAGTCGTTTACCGATCAATGCTGCATATTCGGCGACACGGATGGAATGTCCGCAGTTATTTCGATCCTTTCCCTCAATGGTTGCAGCCAGGGTGCGCATCATTTGCAGGGTCATTTCCTCTGTCTGCTTTTGCTTCCTTTCCAGTTCCTGTTGCTGACGCATATCTTCCATATGCTGGATTCCACGAACCGTACGGAATACATTTACAAATAACAGAATGATCATGCCGATACCGGTAAAGATACCGGACACCGAGGTGACGAAATATACAGAGGCAGATTCAATAGTCACACAAACCATGATGAGCAGCAATCCCACCAGCAGTAACCGATCCGTGTGGTATTTGCTCTTATGCAGATACTGGAAGAGATGGACAAATACCATGACAAAGACGGCAGCGAGGATAATCTGGCCCAATGGCAGCATCTCAATGTAGTCTTTCATACCTGTGCTGTACAAAACAGAACTGATTGCAAAATTAGCCAGAACAATTCCGCCAGCGATCAGATACATACGTCTGTGCCGGCCATTTTGTATGCTGTCTGCAAAAAGCAAAAGAGGAATCGGACACAGAATGATCATGACAAAACATAAGGAGGCAAGCGCCGAAGCATTGGGAACGAGAATCTGCCTTAATTTGGATTCTCCCAGCAGTCAGACAGCACCCATGGTCATGCACCAGCCAAGGTATTCCATATCAAAGTCAATATGATAGAGAAAACCAAGGATCATGCTGAATAAAATAATAGTCATTCCGGAAAAAAGAACAAAGAAACCGATAAAAGTAGAAGGTCCATATTGATGGAAGATAATCTGCCAGATGGCTGACTGATCTCCACAATAGATGGAATTAACTACCCCGGAATAGTTAGATGTATAAGTCGTCAGTTCCAGACGAAGTTCTTTTCCTGCATCCTTATAGGAAGTAGGGCAAAAAACAAATCTGCTGGCGGAATTCTTCCCAACCAATCGGGTTTCTTTGGTGGAGTATTCGGCTCTGAGTTCTCCTCCTATGTAAAACTTTACATCCTGGAGAGAAGAACGAATAGCAAATGCTGTCTCATCATAATTATCCGGCAGTGTTGTGGTGAGAACCATAGTTTCTCCTGCCGGAACCCGGTACCTTCCCGGCACTTTAATTTCTTCGGAAGTCCCATCTGCCTTTTCCCATACAAAGGTACCGGAATAAAGTGCGGCTGTTGAAGTGCGGTTTGCACTCTGCTCATCTGCACCAAACAATTCCATGAATAAAAACCAGCCGAAGATCGCGGCCATTAGGATATAGAAAAAGTATCTTAATTTATGTAAATATGATGCTTGCGTGTTCAAGGAAAAGCTCCTTTCGTGCTTGAAAATATTACCGTTAACAATATACCATTTTTTTCACGGATAGTCATTAGATTTATCATTTTAAATTGTGAATTGTTTATGACACGGATTCAGGACTTCGCTACAGGAATGTATGTGGAAACAAAAGAAGTGGATGATAATACGGTTATAAAACGAAGATTAAGGATAAAACAGCAATATTAATAATTGGAAATCGGTGGTATAATACATATGTGATTTGGTAACAGTTCAGTATATTCACAGTTACCAAGTGTTCAAGAACAATGCGTCAGATATAAAAATTATAAGAATTCCAGGTAGCTGATGCGAAATTATAAAGGAGATAAATAAAGAGTGATCAATCAGGCAGCAAAACGTATATTAAAAGCCTTATCTTTTGATGGTGTAGAAGTGGATGCATTTCGCCATATGGCAGACCTGAAGCGTCTGGATCCGATGAAGATATTTTACAAGAAGATAGACGAAAAAATATATAATGGAAGTCATGCAGTACCGGTTCGTATCTTTTTCCCTAATGAAAAGAGCTTTCAGGAAAGTAATGACAAAACCAGTGACAGCAGAGATAAGAAGCTGCTTTTGTTTGTCCACGGTGGCGGCTGGGTAACGGATTGTATTGATAATTATGAAAGAATCTGTGCAAGACTGGCATCCGCGACAGAACATATTGTGGTGTCGGTAGAATACAGACTGGCGCCGGAACACCCATTTCCAACAGGTTTTATGGACTGTTATGCAGTGGCCAAAGCCATTTATACAAATCGGTTTATTTTAAATGTGAATCCTCAACGCATTACATTGATCGGTGACAGTGCCGGCGGAAATCTTGCGGCAGCAGTTTCGCTGAAAGCAAGAGATGATGGGATTTTTAAGCCTCAAAGACAGATTTTGATCTATCCGGCAGTGAATAATGATTACAGTGAGAATTCCCCGTATCTGTCAGTCAGACGCTATGGAACAGAGTATCTTCTGACAGCTGGAAAGATGAGGGATTATATTAATTTTTATGCTTCGGCAGAAGAAGATAAGAGGAGTAAATATCTTGCACCTCTGATGGAAACGGATTACAGTAACCAGCCGGATACATTGATCTTAACAGCAGAATGTGATCCGCTCAGAGATGAAGGGGAAGAGTATGGAAGGCGTCTGAAAGTAGCCGGAAATCAGGTGGAGATTCACCGGATTCAGGATGCACTTCACGGATTTTTTGCACTTGGGGTAAAATATTACCATGTGCAGGAGAGCTTCGCGATTATTAACTGCTTTCTTGACAGCTATGGACAGAAAGAAAGCGAAAAGAATGTCAATCCGGCGGATGGTGAATAGCAGCGGGAGAGAGAAGGGGGAAAAGCAGTGTTTGAACAAAAACGCGCTTACTGGAGAAGTTTGGATAATGCAGCAAAGTTATTTTCTGCTGCCAGCAGTCCGAAAGATACCAGAGTATTCCGGTTCTATTGTGAACTGAAGGAAGAAGTGGAAGAAAATGTCCTGCAGGAGGCACTGGATCAGACAATTGAAAAATATCCGGTATTCCTGTCGGTCATGAGAAAAGGCTTGTTCTGGCACTATCTGGAGAAAAGCGAATTAAGACCGATAGTAAGAAAAGAATATAAAGAACCATGCAGCAGTCTGTATGTACGTGATAAAAAGACGCTTCTATTCGAAGTGACCTATTATAAAAAACGGATTAATTTTGAAGTATTTCATGCACTGACTGATGGAACCGGCGCGACGGAATTCTTGCGGGAACTGGTGAAGAATTATCTGCATCTGGTTCATAAGGATGAACTTGAACCGGTTGAATTATCAGATCAGTATCTGACGGTAAAGGATCAGGAGGATGACAGCTTCAGCCGTTATTACGATCCGGATTTTCCAAGAAAGAAAAAGAAGAAGATCAAGGCATTTCAGATTAAAAAGAACGGAAAGGGATACGAAGAACTGCAAGTCAATGAGGCGACTGTGTCGGTAAAAGAACTTTTGGGCATCAGCAGGGAAAAGGGAGTATCCATGTCGGTGCTTTTAACGACGGCGTTCATATGTGCAATTCATGAGGAAATGAGCCGGATACAGGAAAAAAAGCCGGTCATACTGATGGTTCCGGTGAATTTAAGAAAGATATTTCCATCCGATTCAATGCTGAATTTTTTTGGTTATATAGAACCGGGATATCAGTTTGGAGAAGAAAAAGATTCGTTTGAAGATGTACTGGAAGCAGTTAAGATATATTTTCGGGAGAATCTGTCTAAGGAACATATGGCAGGTCGGATGAATGAATTGATTGCAATAGAAAAGCATAAAATTTTAAAGTGGGCACCTCTGGAACTTAAGAACCGGTGTATCCGTGCAGGAGCTAAGATGGCAGAGCAGGAAGTGACGGCTGTGCTTTCTAATATGAGTGTAGTAAAGATGCCGGAAGATTATGCGGACTATATTGAAAAATTCGGAGTGTATACCAGTACGAACCGGACAGAATTATGTATCTGTTCTTTTAAGGATACACTTTCACTCAGTTTTACATCAAGATATGACAGTACGAATATCCAGAGGAATTTTTACCGGATACTGACAGAACTCGGCGTACAGGTTACGGTTACAGAAGCGGATTTTCCGGAGGATGCAAAAGCAAATTACGAAGGGAAGAAAGTGTTGCAGATATTTACATTCTGCTGTATTGCAGCCATTGTGCTCAGTATGATGACCGATATCATCATATCCCCTGGGGTACACTGGTCGGTATATGTAGCGTCCGGCTGTGCAACAATGTGGTTTACGATGGCAGTTGGGTATGTGAAGCGCTTTAACCTGTTGAAGAATGCGGCGTGGCAGCTTCTGATCATGTCCGGCATCTGCGTGTTATGGGATCTGGGAACCGGATGGAGGGGATGGTCGGTAAATATTGGAATCCCGAATATCTGCCTATTGATCCAGATTGTAATGCTGATCATATCCCGAATACGGTCATTATCACCAAGAGAGTATATGATATATTATGTAATGGCGTCGGTATATTCGATGATACTGCCGTTCGTACTGCTCATGACAGGGGTGATCCGCTACAGAACTCCGTCTGTCATCTGTATCGGCTGTAGTTTTCTGCTGATGATTGGACTTATCATGTTCAAAAGAAAAGAATTTAAAGAAGAAATGCATAAAAAATTTCACGTTGGTTGACACTGATATCAAGAGTTATGTTATAATAGCTATATCAAGAGTTTATGTCAGCGCGTTTACAAATTTCATAATACGATACCAGAAA